>SDBV01004236.1_pt1 | contig 20769 bp, 14 predicted proteins | sample 2277081 | NCBI WGS metagenome assembly SDBV01 (sample SAMN10402039, study PRJNA504765) | marine sediment metagenome | isolation source: marine sediment core GS10_PC15, 223 cmbsf | place: Arctic Ocean: Southern Knipovich Ridge | collected 2010 | reverse complement strand
ATTATTTGATAATATGACACTATAACAACGGTTAAATAATTTTTTGTCTATGTTTATAATTGAATCAAACTTAATTTTATTAATAAAAATTATCCTTTCTAAACAAATAATATAAAGAGAAACGGGAGCAATATAATAAGCGTTTCTAAATCTTGATCTTTTTTCCAATTGTTTATAATATATTAAACTGTTTCTAATAACTTCATCACTTAAAGAAATTGGCAAGTCTAAGGACGATAACAAACGAAAAACTTCTCTTGATAAATTCAGTTTAAACGTTTCAAATCCATACATTTTATTATTTAACTTATTTAAACGGTAGAAATTGGGGAAGTATCGCAATTCAGAAGTACGACCAATACTATTATGATTTAGAGTCTCGTTTTGTATTTTATTGTTTTTTAATAGATTATTTTTTGAATAAGGAAAATTATGTCTTAATCTTGCGGAATCATCTAAAACTACTCCACATTCCTTACAAACTACATAACCTTCGATGTTCATATCCGTTCTAGAATGATTACAATATTTTATTTGATCAATGGCTTCAGATATTCTTAATCACCTATTTAGTTATAATTTAAAAACTCAGAAAAAAAAGTTCATAATAATTTATAGAACCTTTCTTTTAAATTATTTTTTTAATAAATTGATATTTTTATCTACTTATATAATTTATTAATATATTTAAAGAAAAAAAGGTACTTTTATTTTTTTTTTTTATTCAGATTTCTTATAAGTTTCTTAGAAAAATCGATTCCGAATTTTGTTTTGTTACTTAAAAGATACGGGTCAGATTTTTTTACTTGAGTTGCTGTATGAAACCCGGCTTCATACAAAATTCTTGCTCGTACTCTTGCCACATTATCTATTCGTAATACTAAATCAAACAACTCTTCTTTTATTCCATAATGTAATCGTAAATTTAGAGTCTCACTCATCTCAGAAATTTTGATAAGATCATTTTGTAAATCATAACCACTATCACTTAAATGACCAGCAATTATTCCTATAAATTTAATAATTCTTTCTAAATTGTCTTTGACGGAATGTAGATCCCCTGCCATAATTTTATCTCGCTCTAATATATCATCAATGGGTACTTCATCAATCCAATCTAGAATCGGACCCAACATTTTATCGTCTCTAACTTTATGTTCAGTTTTTAAAATTTCATAAGCTTCTTTTATAAGAGAGTGAAAGTCGGATATTTCGTTGTATTCTAATTTGTTTCTAATTAATACCCCAGAAACAGGATATAGATATAAACGAATTATTAATTTACCAAACTGAGAGCATTTTATGGTATCATCTTCATTTTTAATAATTAATCCTTTTTCAAACAAATAATTAAGAATATACTGGTTTTTTACAGCCTTAGGAATGATATCTAATACATATTTTTTAATAGTTATATCTGGAATTTGAATCAAATGTAATAAAAATAGTGTTATATGATCACAAAATTCAAAAACAAATTTATCTTCTATATAATTATCAGAAATAACATTTTCAAAACCACACGAACATCTAATCCCAATATCAATATCAAATTGGCTAGAATAGACTCCGTAATCAGTCTTAATATATCCGGTAATATTACTTGAATCTATCTTTGATATTTTAATCTGTACTTTTTTTTTTTTTAATTTAGATACTTTACTAGTATCTGAATGGAGCTTTAATATATTTTTAGGACTAATTTCTTTTATCAATAAAAATTGATCGATAGGAATTTTTTTATCCATCATTTTATCCTTAATGCAATACCAAAAGTAAGTTTTTTTGAAAAACTTCTTTATTTGTTCAATAGTAATATTTGTCTCTTCAAAAATTCTTAACAATACTTGTTCCTTTAAGGTATTAATCTTATTTAATCCAGATATTAACTCATTATACTTAGGGATATAATTACCTTTTGAATCCATTCTAGAAAAATAATTATCCTCGATCCAAGTACTTTCTTCTATGTTTTTTGCTAAAAGTATTCCATGACCTATTATATCCAATCCTGGTCTACCCGCACGACCCAACATTTGAAAAATCTCGTTAGAAGAAAATGGTTTAAAATATGAAAATCCATCGCCAAATTCATAAAAACCAGAAAAGTCTTTAATATTATTACCCGAAGTAACATATTTTTTAAAGTCCTTTATAATAACTGCTCTTGCAGGAACATTTATCCCTGCTGATAGGGTAGTAGTACAGCAGATCACTTTGATGAGTTTATTTCTAAATGAGTCTTCTATGATTTTCCTTTCTTTTCTTAGTAGACCGGCATGATGGAATGCAATTCCTTTACTGAAACATTTATACAAATCTTTATTATATCCATTTATTTGAGATATTTTGTTCGCCATTTCGTTACAATCTTTTAGTTCTGATTCATCTAAAAAGGATTTTACTAATCTTTGAAGCGTTACTGCTGTTGATTGAGTACTTTTTCTTTTATTTAAAAAAATTAACATTGAACCGTTTTCTTTAAGAATATTTTTTAGTATTTTTTTGATTGTAGAATCTTTGTTTTGAGTAATTTCTATCTTATAATGTAGAGGTACAGGTCTTTTATCTGATTTAATAAGAAATGTTTGATTTCCCAAGGAAGTAAGCCACAAATTAAAGAACTCTGGATTCGCTATTGTTGCCGACAAACCTATTAATTGAGGGTTATGTAATAATTCGTTTAATCTCACAATTAAGCTTTCTAATCGCGGTCCTCTATCTGATTCACTAATAATATGAATTTCATCAATAATTATTGTGGAGATATTACTTATCCACTCCTTTTCATTAAAGTTTCTCAAAATTGAGTCCATTTTTTCATATGTAGTAATTATTATGTCAGCGTCTTCTAATTTTTTATCATCAACTTCATAATCTCCTATTGATAATTCAGTTTTTATATTAAATCTTGAATATTTCTTTTTAAAGTCAAAATATTTTTCTGTTGCTAACGCTTTGAACGGGACTAAATATATGGATTTTCCAAAATCTTGAAATACGTTATGCATTAAGCATAATTCTCCGATAAGAGTCTTGCCGCTCCCAGAAGGAGCACAGACCAAAAAAGACTTTCTAAAAAATAATCCTTTCTGAATTGCCTCTTTTTGAATTTCTCGTAATTTAAAGATCTTCGATTCAAATAATACTCGTAAAAGACGCTTATCGTAAATATATTTAAAGATCTCTTTATCTTCTAGATTATCAAATCGTTCTTTATCTATATTATTTGCAAAATCAATAATACTAATACTCTCATTCACCAGAAAATTTTTTATTCAATTTAACTAATGTTTAAAAACTAATAAATTATATAAACAAACATATTTAAAAAAAAATTTGAAAAACCTATAATTAAAATATTAAAACATGTTTTTTTTCTTTATTTAAAACTTAAAAAAACCCTCCTTTAGGTACTGGTCGTAACCCTTTGGCAAATATATTTAAAGGTCAAAATATACTTTTAATTTAAAAGGTTAAAAAAAAGGTTAAAAAAACAATTAATATTCAAAGACGTCGCTATCATATAGCATTTAACACAGACAGTACCGTAGGGACTACGGGAATTTACGCTTGCGGAAACTTTGTAAGACGCCTTCGGGCGCAGTAGTCGTAGAAGCAAGAATCCAACCCCGTTAGGGAATGGTGAGTTCAAATACAAATAGCTTAAAATAAATTCTTAATAAGAAAAGATTTTAATATGAAAAAAAACGAACTTTCAAGCATTAAAGGAATTGGTCCTTCTGCAATCGAAAAATTGAACAAGATTGGAGTTTATTCCGTTGAGGATTTATCAACATATTCTTTAGATAAACTTTCAGATGTTAAAGGATTTGGATCTGTTAAGGCTAAGAATGTTATTGAAGGTGCAAAAGAAAAAATTCAATTGAAAATAAATGTTCCAATCTTACATGAAGATAATAATGAAAACTCTACTGATAGTGAAGACGAGGAAGATTTAAATGATCTGTCTATACCTAAATTACCTAAGGTAACTGTTCCTGGAAAACTTGAAATAAAAAACGAACAAGAAATAAATTATAATAAAGAAAAACACTTAGATGATTTTATTAAAATAGACAAAAACTTTTCTGAAAAAGAATCTATAATAATAGATGAATTCGATGTTGACGATGATGATCTCAAAGAAGTTGTTGATGAGTTTTTAGAAGAACAAGAAGAAATATCTGAAACTCAAGAAACTTTTGAAGATGACGGTTTCTCAAATGAAAAAATTACTCTTGAAGAGAGAAGAAATTTAGAAAAACAAATTAGAGAAAATTTAGCTGAATTAGAATTTTATGTTATTTCAAAAAAAGATAATTTAGTTTCTGAGATCTATGAAAAAATTGATATGTTAGCAATTAAAAATATAAATATTCATAGATTAGTAGATTTAATATTAATTATTCCAATTAAGATATGTGATGTCAATGGTTCTTTAATAGTATCTGAAAAAAATGTCGATTATAAGAGTTCAACATTAAAATTAAAAATAAATAACACAATAAAAGATTACTTAATTGGACCTAACTTAGAAGATTTAAGTGAGACCAGAAAAAAAATTTTTATTGAACTTACTAATGAGGGGAATTTGTTTCAATATTTTACTAAATATCTATCATCAGATATTACAGTTGAAAAATCTTTTACAAATGAAAGATTATTTTTTAGATCTGAACAATATGAAATTAAAATAATCATTGATCCGATTTTAGTTTGTAAAAACGATGCTCTCAGTTCTGAAAGAACTATTCCATTCCCTTATCAAAAAACTGAAAACTTACATGTTATTAACACAAAATTATTGAGTTCTTTGCTCCAATTTTTAGAGAATAAATACCCTTTAATAGAGAATTATTCTGATAAAGAAACTTCAATAGATAAATATTATAACGCTCGAATTAAGTTTAATAATAATATTGAAAAATGTTCAATTCCCGTTCTAATCTATTTTGTAATCTTTGCATCATTTTTAATATTAAATTTTTCAAGTATTTTAAGTCTTCTCTTAAATGTTTCATTTGCGGTAGTACCAATATATTGTATTGCATTAATGTTCTTATATTATATGTTCTATAAAGAAAAGAGTATTATAAAAAAAGAATTTAATTTACCATATTTTAGAAGAGAAATTAAGATAGATGATCATAATTTAATTTTAATTAATGAAGAATTAGGATCTAAATCAAAAAAATTGCTCGAACAATTTGGATATGAATGTTTTGGAAAGCAAAAATCATCAATATTAGACAATTTAATGGAAATAGACAATAATTCCATCTACAATTCATCTAATGAAAGTCTCTTACATAATAAAGGGTATTACGGAAAAAGGTCTAAAATAGAAACTGTTAAAAAAAGTTTTAATAATAATCTGAATAATGGATCAGATGAAGACAATTATTTAAAATATTTAGATGATTAAAGAATGAGTGAAAGATTGAAGCGAACTTATAAAAAATTATTTTTAATGGGGCTTATTTTGTTATTCATTTCTTTATTTTTAAATTGGTACTACTTTCAAATTGAAAATCAGTCTAAAATTGTCATCGCATCATGGTATTATAATGTTTTTTTCAATTGGAATACTGATTTATCTAGTGAAACAAACTTTAACAATTCTGCTAAACCTAATATATTACTTGATACTCCTGTTTTAAATATAATGTTATTGGTAATTATTATAACTTCTGGATATGTTATTCTTTTTAAAGATATTAATTCTGAAAATAATTTTCAAAATCTTCAAAAATATTCATATATTAATTTCTTTTTAATATCCTTAAACGGTGTATTTATTATTATTTTTCCGATTTATTATTTATATTCGAACAATTTATATTTTCCTTTTTTGATTTTTGAAGATACTAATTTAAATTATTCTTATTTTTATTCCATTGGTGAGGGATATATTTTACAAATAATCGGATTTTTTATGATCTTCCCATATACAATTCTTTATTATCAAACTGTTATGAAATTTCAAAAAATTGAACATTCTGCTGAAAAGGTAATTGAAAGATATATTGATAATTCTAATGATGATTTAGATTTGAAAGAATTAATCGCTCAAGAAAAAGTAAAAATAGAGTTAAACAAAAAAAAGTAATATTAACGAGTTGAGATAAAATTAGTTTATTAATTGATGGTGAAAACTTGTTAGATACACATATAAAAGAACTAATTAAAATGTGTAAGTTAACAAAAAATAATAAAAAATTATCTACTGTAGTTTTCATTTTAATGAAAAATCTTGTAAATAGGATAGGTATAAATCTTGGAATTAGAGCTATTAAAAAACTAAATGAAGAAAAATTATACCAATATATGAATATAATTAATAAAGTTTTGATAGAAAATATAAAAATCACTCTCTTTAAAGAAAAGTTTATTAAGACAGTAGAAATATACGAAAAGATTTTTTTAAGAAATAAAGGGGTTTTAAGTTTAAATCAAATTTCAGATATGTTTGAAATATATTATGAAATTAGAAAACTAAAGATTCCTAATATTTATATAGAAATAAATGAAGAAGATACTTCATTTAGTACTAATTTTGGATTATTTTCAGCCCTATCAGGAAATAAGAAAAAAAAATATAGTCCAGATGATAAATTTAAGTATATCTTACTAAAAACTATTGATGAAGAAGAAAAAGATAACCTTATGAAATTAAAAACTGGTTTTAATGAGACATATTTTAAGAATGCATTTTATTTGAAAAACATGAAGGATCTTATTCGAAATAAAGATAAAAAAAAGGTTTTATTACAAGGTTCCTTACAAAAAAGTATTAATTATAAACAAACCTTAGAAAATACTATAGGATATATGTTTTTGGGTGGTTGTATTTTATGTTTTCTTTTAGGAATAGCCATCATGATTGAAAATATAATCTTTCCTGAACTAACCATGATTTTTGGGGTACTTTCTTTAGCATTTTTAGGGATTGCCGGACTTTTCTTCATTGTTTATTATTATAATTTCTATACAAGAAATTGAGTTTCAATTTATTTATTTAAGAATATAAATTATTTAAAATAAGAACCTTTAAAAATTATTTTTTTTTTTAATAAAATATATATGAATACTTATTTTAAAAAAATAATAGAAATATATTTTGGAATAATTGTAATCTTGATTAATAAGCTTCTAAGATTTATTCTAAAAACGTTTAAGAAATTAATAATTTATAAAAACATGACAGATAGATATTATTATTCTGATTATAATGATGAAAATGACAACGAATTAGTAGATTTAATGATCTTTACTAATTTAGAAAATAGTGAAGATTTTTAAGTACCTACTATTTAATATTTACCAATTTACACATTGATTTGCTACAATTTTATGTCCATTACACTGAGAACAAAATCCTTTTCCCCTTACCTGTTCTTTGAGACCATCATTCCAGCATTTTGGACATAGAAAATAATTAAATGATCTATAGTTTTTCTTTATTGTTATTTGAAAGATATTAAATCCACAATAATAACAATGTGATTTCTTTAATATGGTTATAGTACCTTTCTTAGGAACAGAGAGATAAGACTTATTATTTTTAACACATGCATTATCCGAGCAAACAAGAAATCTTTTAAATTGCTGTAAAATCACTAGATTCATAGGAAAAGATTTACAATAAGGACACATGGATGTAGTGACTTGATTTTTAGCTAAAACCCTTTTTGTTAAATCATTGGCTTTATAATTTTGTTTAAATATATTTAATTTCAAATTAAATTCATCTTTATTTCCTAAAAATTTATCAAATAAATCCAGAAATATTTTTTTAACATAATTAACTACTTCTTGCATACTTTTACGTTGTTCTTTTATGTCTTCCAACAAGTTTTCAATAAATTTAGTAAATTTTGGTTCTAAGAAGTCTATCCAAACATCTTTTAAGCTTTCAATCAAAAAGTCACCCAGTTCGGATATAAAATACTGTTGCTTCTTTCTATAGATAAATTTTCGCTTTTGTAAAATCTGAATTATTTGGGGGCGAGTAGCCTTGGTACCTAAATGATTTTTTTCCATTAATCTTAATAAATTGGAATCATTATACCTCATAAGAGGTTTGGTTTCTTTTTTCTCACATCCAATTTTTTCAATATCTAATTTTGTTCCTTTAATAGTATAACGGGGTTCATATTGCCTTTTTAAAGAAGGAATTATTTCAAGAAATCCCTCAGACTTTAAAGAACTAATCGTTGTCTTAAAAAGTTCTTTGTTAATTTCTACTCTTAAAAGTGTATTTATTTCTAAAGCATTATTTCCAAACAATGCTAAATAATGTCTAGTTAATATATCATAGACTTTTTTATGTATATCAGATTTGAATTTAGGATTATTTAATTCTAAATTTAATAATGGAGTGATCGGGGGATGATCCCCTGCGTCTTTTCTTCCTTTTGTTGGGGTAAAACGACCTTCTTTAATAAGGCTTTTAGAATATTTTCCGTATAGACTATGGATGGTGAAATCTTCGATTAAAGGTTTATGTATAAAGTTATCTCTATAAACATCACTTTCAGTTCTTGGATAAGATATTATTCTATCAAGATATAAATCATTCATTGTATTTAGGGCATTGCTTGCGGATATCCTTAGCCGTTTAGTAAGTAATTGAAGTGCCTTGTTTGTATTTAAAGGTGCAGGAGGTCTCTTTTTATGTTGTTTTTGGAGATTTTCGATTATGACTGCTTCTTTTGAATCTTTAATTTTTTTATATATTTCTTGGGCCAATCTTAAAGTTTTTTTCTTAAAAGGATTCAATTTATGAAACGTTTTTATTCTAAAATTGTTTTGGCTTAAAATTGCATCAATTGTATAATAGGGTTCAGATTTAAAATCTGTTATTTCTTTTTCTCGTAAATATATTAAATATAAAAGAGATGTTTGCACTCTACCTATAGATATGAATTTATAATCAGGGTTATTAAACGCTATTTTTGATGTATTAGTAATTTCCCTAGTTGCCGAAAAACCAATAATGGCGTCCAATATGGCTCTTGCCTCTCCTGTTTCACCCCAACTCCATCGTGGAGAAGATTGATGATTAAATTTATCTAATATTTCACTCTTTTGTAATGAACTTAACCAAACTTGAGAAATGGTTATATTTTTATTAACATTTTTTATGAAAGGAAATGCGTCAAATAATCCGATATTGCATCCTTCAACATCAGCGTCTGTGGCTATGATGCAATGATTACATATCTTTCCATAATCTTTTAATAATTTAATATAAGGAATTGCATATTTAGTCGGATATTTTTTAATAGAATTTGAATCAATAATAATCTGTCGAGGTGGTGGATTTCCCCATTTTTTATATATTTCTGTATTTCTATATTCGAGAATATGACCTCTCAAAGGCAATACATAAGAGTTTTTTGAGGCTACATAATATACATATATATATTTCGAGATTTTTATTGTTTTAAATGGGCCCAATGCTTCTGCTATTGCTTTTGCCGCTTTACTTTTTTCCGCTATAATTAGTATAGACATTTTTATTTTTAATACAATTAAGAATACGTATTTATAAATAAAAAATATTATAATGAACTATATTATTATTAAAAATAACGCTTATGGTTATATATCTTCCCAATATTTACAAACAATGCATTGGAGGATTGCTTGAAAGTTATCATTGATTTTTCTTCTTTCCATAACATTTCCACATTTTTTACAATTTTTTATATCTTTCTTTCCTCCAAATTTTTTTTCAGACATTAGAAATTTATAGTAAAATATTTTAAAGCAGAAATATCATTTTTTATTTATAAATATTTGTTATTATCTTTATACACATAAAATAAATTTTTTTTGGAAAAAATGGGATTAGAAGATTTTCTTAATAGGAATAAGGGATATAGGAGAGACTCAGATTTCAGTAAAAAAAATAAAAAATATAAAAAAGAATTAGTAAAAACTGATACTCCTGATGATTCAAAAGAAAGTGAATCAAAAGATAAATTTTTAGATATTTGGAATAATAATCCATCTTACAAAGATATTAATACTAAATTAGCAAGTACGAGAACTATATTCTTGGTTATTATAATAACTTTCATTGCTTTAACTTCATATTTGATTTATTTAGATTTGAGAGTTTCAATTACTTTATGTCTTATTAGTTTAATTTTTTTTCTAATTATATTAAAGAATAACATTTATTCTTTAGAAAATTTTTTAACATTTAAATTTCGCAAATTTTCTAAAATTAATCCTTTTGAAAAACTTATTTTTTGGCAATCCAAAAATGATTTAACTACTCTTTTTTATTGTAATAAAAACGATTTAACTAATGTCGCCCTAAAAATCTTTAAACTTGAAATTCTTGCTGAAAATGTATCTCCAAATTTAAATAATTTTATAAAATCAATGAGCATAACAAAAATCCCTTATTCTTATCAAGTTATTCAATCTCCATTCATAAAATACTTTAAGGAAACCAATTATAAAGAAGATTCCCATAAACATATGAATTTAAGTCATACAATAAAAACGGATATTTATTTTACAATTTTCTTTAGTTTGAACGGTATACTAAATAAAGGCAAGTTCAATATTATTAAAAGAAGGATTAATAGTTATGAAAAAACAATGATGGCAAATTTCGATGCTAATTTTCATCATTGTAAAGTAATTTTATTGTCTGGAAATGAATTAATTAATGGATTAAGAACTTATATTATAAAAGAGGATACACAACTAATTTCCAAAGACAAAGTTTTTAATAATTCCAAGAAAAAAGTATTATCATTTCTTCCTAAATTAATTTTATTATGGTACTTAATTGGGATTTCTATTTCTATATTTATTAACTTACGTTTTGAGTTAACAATAATCATAGGTGTGATTATTTTAGAAAGTGTATTTTTTATTTTAATTTGGTGTAAGGAATTTCTATTTCAATTTACAAAAAGGAGATTAAACAATAATATAAATATATTATTTATAGATCCTTTTAATGATATTGATTTTTATTACCTCAAAAAAACTCCTAGTTCCCTTTATCTTCATATTAACAAAAATTTATTAATAGATATTAAAATTTTCAACCTTTTCCAAGTTTCATCTAAAACATATATCTATCCAGATAAATTATTCCGTGCTGCTATAGGGCAAAAAATTCCGTTATGTTACACATCAATTATGAGTCCCATTGGTTTTAGAACTTTTAACAAAGAAGCATTTGGTTATTTATATGATATAAGAAAAAAAGAAATATTAAATAAAAGATCTATTAAGGATGGAGAGGATTGGCTCCAAATGCGAGGTGGTGTTTTTCGAACTATTTTGACTATTTCAGTTTCTTCCCATAAATTTGTAAAGAATATTAATTACGAAGATATAAGAGAATTGGAAGAAATTTTAATTGAAAGGTTTAATGATGTAATTGGAAATGTGTTTAAAATGGAGTTTTCAAATTATTTTTTAAAGAAATTATATTCTAAAACACTAATTTCGGGATTAATGTGTGGAATGTTAAAAAATAAATTCTTTAGATTGAATGGAACTCATTTAAACTACATATTATTTCAAGGAAAGACTTTGATGTATATTACCCGGATTGTAGGAGAACTAAAAAAAGGAATTAAAACAAAAATGGCTGCAGAATTTAACACACCCCTACAATTGGAAAGTTTAGTAGAAATCGGTAACACAATAAACACCGAATATTTACGCGAAGAAATCCCTGTAGGATTTACAGAAGAACAAGTACATAATTTATTAATAGTTAATGGTTCAAGAAACTCTCGTGAATTGTTAACAATGATTATTACTAGTGAATTGACTAAAAAAGATATACCATGTTTAATTTTTGATATGTCTGGAAAGTGGTCATCCTTAATAGATTCTTTTAAAGATTCGAGATTTAGAAATGCTTTTTTAATATTTCGTGCTGGAACTGATTTTAGTCTTGAATTATTAAATTCTGGAATTCAATATGATGCCAATAATATTGATTATTTAGACTTATTTCTTGATGTATATGCTATAACACATAAAAAGGATGAGAGAACAATGGATAATATTAAGAATCTTATATTAAGAAATCCTGAAATTGATTTATCAACAATGTCAATAGAGATCGATAATCAAAAACCTTGGGAAAATAATCCAGTATCAAACTCGATAACTTCCTTAATTAATGATTTTTCACAAGATATTTCACTATTATCTTCTGCTTCAGATTCCAGTAAAAAGATTGGAATAAAGGATTTTATTTGTTCGGATAAAACAGTAATTATAGATCTATCTACATTAAAATATGAAACTAAATCTAGATTGTTTGTTGCTTTTACTATAATAGCTAAAATAATTCATTATTCAAATACTTTTGATGACTATACTAAGAAAATTATCATTCTCCCATATGTTGATATGCTGTTTAATACTAAATATCTTGATTTTAGAAATAATGTCAATTATGCAAAAATTGATAAATTTCTAAATCCGCTTATTGAAAAAGGATTTGGTTTAACTTTCTCCGCAAATCAAATCTCTTATTTACATCCAAATGTTTTTAATTATTTTAATAATATAGTTACTTTTAAAACAAATAATAAGCAAGATATTAGTACAATAATGAGTTATTTAGATTTGCAAGAATTAGAAGGTCATGGATATTATAGCAAAAGCAGGAACAGTACATATCAAATTGATTTTATTAAGAATTTAAAATCAGATGAAATAGTAGTAAAACGAAATGATGTAGATCAACCATTTCCTATTAAATTAAAATCTTCTAGTATGGATTTAATAACTCCGATGGACAGGGATGCGATTGTTAGTTATATGTTAGAACAAGATTATGATTTAAGATATAATGAAAAAAAGGTGTTTCAACAGACTAAAAAAACTTTATTTGAAAAGGATTTAGGCAAATATGTCTCTTTTTTAAAAATTATTATAAAATTTCTTAAAACTATTCAAAAATACGAAAATGTCGGAAATTTATTTGAATCAAAGATCAAAGAGGAATTGAAAAAATTTCTTCATCCAAAATTAAAAACACAAGTAAAAGGTGATAAAAAGAGGCTTCGTCTATTAACGAAACAGGTTTCAGATAAATTGTTTGATCTTCTTACGAAACATGAATATCTAAAAGAAGGCCATCCCACAATGGCGGGTGGTGGTCAAGCGATTAGACCCTCTTTCTCTGTAGGACCACAATATGAGAAGGCCTTGGATGATTATTTTAAAACTAGAGAAGTAGATATTTCGATAGATTTAGAAGAGATAGATATTGATTCTAAAGATCAAGAGCATAATAAAAAGACAGAATTAGATAGAGAATTAGATAGAGAATTACAAGGTAAGGAATTAATTGATGATATCGAATTTCGGACAAATCTAATGAATCAGACTGGAAAGATCTTAATGACAAATCTTTATGAATTAGACAAAAATATTAACAGCAATCAAAAAGAAAAAGTATTTGAAATTAGTGAAAATTTTATAAAATCGTTTTTAGTATCTTTATATAAAGCCCATTTCGATAAGCGTACCAATAAAAAAATAACAGAGAAAGATGTCGATGATTCAATTGAATATCTTACTAAACATGAAAAAATTCCTTTTAAAAAAGAGGAGTTAAAAGCTCTAATAAATGAAACAAGTAAGGAGAGTTTGACTAATACATTTAAAAAGCCTTCAGGATTGAAAAAATTATACGATGTTCTTTCTGAATTTGTCTTAAAAATAAATGTACATATTTCAAAAGGTACCCTAAATACTAACAAAAGGAATGATTTAACTGAACTTGAAAACGGAGTTGAAGATAATGAGAATGAAGAAGATTTCATAGATTTTGAAGAATTTTAATAGATATGGTGATGTGATTGAGTAAAGAAAAAGAAATAACTCCCGAAAAAAAAGTCTTAAAAAAAATGTTAGAGAGTTATGTTTTAAATGAAGATGATTTAATTGTATTAAAAAATGCTATTAACGACCTTATTAACGGCAACATTAGTAAAAAACGTTTTAGAACTTTAATTATTCAAAACAAAGTTAAAATTGTTAAAGAGATGCTAGATTTATTTCCATTTTATCAAAAACAATTAGATAAGACAAGTGTAGTTTTAGATAATAAAGTTTTAAAAGATAATGCAAAGATAAAAGATTTAAAAACAGAAATTAAGGAAAAAGATGATTTCCTACATCAATCCGGAATAAGAATTAATAAAATTTTTAAGAAGCTTAAATCTAAATTTTCCACTTAGGAATTGACAAAAATATGAAAAAATATACCCATATTTTTGTATCTTTAGGATTTTCCTCATTTTATCTAACAATTTTTAATATTTTCTTTAAAATAGGAATTTTATATTTCTTATTTCTTTTTTACTTTTTTTTAATTTCTCAATTAAATGATTGGCTAGATTTTAAGTTTTCTAAAAAACATAAACGATTATTTTTAACACATTCGCCACTATCTCCTTTATTATTATTCTTTACTATATTCATTTTAATCTTATTTTCTTTTATTAATATTATTTTAGGAATAATGGTATCCATTATTACACATTTAATTTTCATTATACATTTTTTTTTAGATTTATTAAATCCTTCCGGAGTTCCTCTTCTATCTAAACGGAAATTTAGTCTAAACTTTATTAAATATGATGACAAAAAATGGAATTTTATTTTTTCACTATCGGGTATAATTTGGATAATTTTTAGTTTTTTAATCTTCTTAATTTCAACATTCTTATAATTTCAAATTTTCCGATATTTTGAGATATAAAATGAATTAATTATACTTTAAATTTTTAAATTAATACTTTTATTATAATAGAAATTGTAAACATACTTAAGAATAAAAATAATTCGAAAACTTTTTAGATATCTATTAATAATTATGGTTGATTATAACAATTTATTTTTTAATTGTGGGATCGATTCCATGGGATTTTATGCTCCAAAATATTATATTGATGTTGAAGATTTGGCTAAAGCTAGAAATGTAGATCCTAATAAATATAAAATAGGATTAATGGTACATGAACTCCGATTTCCTGCTTTTGATGAGGATATAGTTTCATTAGGACTTAAAGCTAGCTATAATGCCTTGGTTAAAGGTAATATAGATCCAAAAACAATTGACGCTGTATTAGTTGGAACTGAGACAATTACTTATGCTGTAAAATCTGTTTCAAATATTTTTGCTCAACTCTTAGAAGTTCAAACAAATTGTTTTACTCAAGATGTTTATAATGCGTGCGCTGGCGGAACTTTAGCATTAATAAATGCGATATCTTTGATAGAAAACGGTATCATTGAACGGGCTTTAGTAGTATGTGTAGATATAGCATCATATCAATTAGGATCTCCAGGGGAACCTACTCAAGGTTCCGGAGCAGCCGCTTTTATCATCTCAAAAAATCCCAGAATTTTATCATTCAGTAAAAAATTCGGAAAAATTTCAGGAAACATAAATGATTTTTTTAGATTACCTGATGAAAAATTTGCTAGAGTTTTTGGTCATTATTCAGTTAATGCTTATCTAAAATTTCAATTGGAAATTTATGATGATTTAAAAAGAAATATTGGAGATTTTAAAGCCGATTATTTTGTTTTTCATGCTCCCTTCCCAAAACTACCATTAAAAGCTATGCAAGAATTGTTAAGAAAAAGATGGGTAAATGATTTGAAAGAAGGACTTCACAAAAAAGAAGGATTTTTAGAGATGTTTGACAAAAAAGAATCATTTATGTTAGATCTTAAAGGCATTCCAAGCGAAGTTTATTTAGAACTTATAGAAGAAGGTCTATCAGCTGAACTTTTTGAAGAACATTCAAATTACTTATTTACAACTTTAAAAAGAATGATGTTACCACAATTATTAGTCCCTATGCATTTTGGTAATATGTACTGTGCTGCTATTTGGAGTCAGATTATTTATATTGTTGAGAATTCTGGTCATGTAGGTGACATAATATATTTTGGTTCTTATGGATCAGGAGCTACAGCTATTTCAGGATTGTTAAAGGTTCAAAATGGATTCAAACAAATTGTAGAACAAGGATCAGATATTAATAAATATTTACACCTTAAAGAACGAAAAAGTATCGCGGAATATGAATTAATAAAAAAAGGAATATATAGTAGCAGTAAAGAAATCATTTTAGGTAAAATTCAAATTTCTCATATTAATAAAAATAGGGGTTTTAAAATACATTTTTGTGATGAAGGATGCATAATTCCAAATCTTGAAGGAGTTAATCATTGTCCTAAGGGTCATTCAGGATTTCATGAAAGATATTTTCCACTTTATGCTAAATTAATTTCTGATGCGATTACTATTCCCCTAGACAATAATCAAAATTATTTACTTAATGGTTTTGTTAAACTAGATTATTATGCCAAGAAAGGTGATTTAGTAGAATATGAAATCCGCCGAGTCCTTAATCCTGAAAAGGCTTTTTCTAATAACAAACATTTATTAAATTGGATTCCTGTGTATACAGCTTCAAAAATTCTTTCGTGGAATACTTGAAGTAAAAAAACTCATTTAATTTAGTATTCTAAATGGCTGTAGAGTAAGCAAATAAAGAGCTTTAAAGAAAAGAATGAATTAGTGGTAAAATCTGCTTTTTAAAATGAATTAATTTTTCTTTAAAATTATCAGAATAATCTTTGCCTAATAGAATCCATAAATATACAGGTATTTTTAAAATAGAATAAGTGAATAATATTTCACGCTTTATTATAAGTTTATTTACAATCAAATTGAATGTTAAAGTTTGTTCTTGCTCCATATCGATAGAATCATAAAAATTACATAAAGATTGAATTGATAAAGCACTGTTTTTGAGAATGTTCCTCTCTTGAGTTGAATTATTAAACTCTCCAAATATCATCCCTTGCTTAGACAAAATCATTGAGCTCTTTGCTTTCAAATCTATAGTAAATTTATTTAACATATTTTCAATAATATTTGTCGTTTCTGATATCTTTTTTAATCCTTTTCCAAACATTTTAACAAGAGAGTTTTTCTGATAAATAGATGTTTCACAAGTATCAATAGAAAAATGCTCAAACTTTTTTTTTATTCTATTTACTTTTGAAGTTATGGAGGAAAAATTTTCCTTCCACTTTTCTAATTTTTGAAACTCTTGATCAACTTTATTTAGTACTATCATTATCTTGGGGTTTTCATTAAATTCAATAAGTTTAGATAATATTTTTTGTAAATAGTTTATAGCCTCATCAAATCTTTCTTGATCTTGGATATCAATTACATAATACATTAAATCTAAATCTGAAAAATATGTATCTCTTCTATTTAAATAATTATCTCTATATTCTTCTTGCCCTCCTAAATCCCAACTAAAGATGGGGAACCCTAAAATATTGATCTCGTTTATATGTGTCCCTTTAGTAGGGAGGATGGTATCCGAAACGACAAATTCATTTTGAGATGCCTCTAAAATTGATGTCTTTCCAGCATTATCTAGCCCTACCATAATTATTTTGCTTTTTTTATAATTATTCTTATCCTTTCTTTTTGTACTCATATTCTTATCCTTTCTTGAACCTTCCTTTCTCTGAATTTAAAGAAAGTGAAATTTACTTTTATATTCTCTAATAAAATATAATTATTATAATTACAAAACTTTTTCTTAATATATTTTTCTTTTTTTCAAAAAAAAAACTTTAACAAAAACCACCTCTATGCCGTATTTTAAATTTAGAACGTTAAAAAAAAAGAAAAATAAAAGAATTTCTAAAAAGAGTTTTAAATGCGTCCAAATAAAGAGCTCTTTTGTATAATAGAACGGAATCGAACTGTGTGTACCCCAAATAAAGACAGCTTTATTCAAGAATCAAGAACAATATTTGACTCGTTTGTGTTCGGTAGAAAGAAAGACCAAGGCGAATTGAAAGCTTATAATTTTAACAAAATCTCAGACACAATTAAATGTAATAAAAATATTTAAAGATAAAAATAATATTTATAATAGATAAAATATATCTTAATGAAATTTTATGACATATAATAATGTTGATAATAACCTTAATTGTAAAAACAAAAAGAGATTTCAAAATAAAAAACCCTTTGTTCCATTAGAAGAATCTAAATTTGTGTTGACCACAGAATTTTCATGCGAGAATGAAGAATCGAAAATATCCTTTGAGAAAATTAATGAAAAAGTTGCTTTTATTGCGATTAATTCATTAGATAGTATTATTTCTCAGTCATATAATTATGACATGATACCTCCTTTCATTGGTGTGTTGATTACAAATTTAGAAGGTTATCCAATACTAATGGTTGAATATAAACCTAGCTTGGATCATAAATATAAGACTATTAAAGAATATATTAATGAAAATAATGAAGAACCTTTTGAAATGTTTTTGTTTACTGGATTTATTTCAGCGTTAAGAACTTATACCGACAAAATCAATTTTCAAAAAGGAACTCATAATGCAATTTATGGAAAAACAATGAAAGTGCATATTTTTCATAATTTTGAGGATTTTAATGTTGTGCTCTTTCTTAATTCGAAAACTGAATTCTATTCAATATTGGAAAAAGAAATAATAAATCATTTTAAAGGAATAATTACTAAATACAAAAATCATTTTACCGATAGCAAATATTTTTCACACCCTAAAAATAAAATTAAAACTTCCTTAGAAACACACGGACAGATTTGGTTAAATAACCTTAACAAGAAATATATTCAAAAATTCAAAAAAGGATATTCCGAATTACGAGGAATACTTGATGGTGTTATAGGAAAACTAAAACCCGCAATACAAAAAATATTAGGGTATTATTTTGATCGCATTCCAACAGATGATCTAAATGATTTATCTAGGGAAATAAAAAAAGAAGTTGATGATATAATAGCTGATTCTAAATTGTTTAAACCTTAATAAATAAGATTTTTTTAATTTTAAATAATGATTTAATTTCTTTATTATAGGAAAATTTTTAAAAATTAATAAGTTATTTTGGGAATATATAAAATAATTTAATATTGTTAATTTATATAATAGTAGAGAACTCTTTTAAAAATAAATATAATGATGAAGAAACAAATTACTGATTTTATAAATGAAAGACCCACAATATTGATTAAAAAAAACTTAGAGAAATCAACTAATTTAAAACACATTTTTAAAAAAATTAATCAACATTTATATGGGAAATTAAAGTATACAGACACAGATACTAGAGCACGATCAAAACAAATTATAAATCTTTTGTTATGTAAGTTAGTTGACGAAGTATCTAAAAAACCTGAAGAAGAAGTAGAGTTTTACATTAAAAAAGATGAATCTCCTAAGGAATTCTATAAAAGAATTCAACTATTTTTTGATGAAAATGTTCGCAATAAATACAAAGAAATTATCGATGAAAATGAACATATTAAACTGACCAAAGAGCTTATTTATCTAATTGTAAAAGATTTGCAGAATGTTTCTCTTCTTCAATCTTCGAAGGATATATTTAGTGATGTGTTTGAAATATTTGTAAGTAAAATACTAAAAGATGAAGGAGGACAGTTTTTTACACCTCCAAATATAGTAAGGTTTATGGTAAATTACCTAAATCCTGTAAAAGAATCTAGGGTTTTGGATCCCGCATGTGGTCATGGAGGATTCCTCCTTGAGACTAAGGAACTCATATGGAATAATATAGAATCAGAAACAGAAAGAATTCGCGTTGTTTCTAATTTATTTGGTGTTGATAAAGATTTATTTTTGGCTAAGATTAGCAGGTTATATCTAGATATATTAAGTAACGGAAAGTCTAACATTTTTTGTGAAGATTCATTAGATCCAAATAGTTACAGAGCTCCAGCCAAGGAATCGATAAAAAATGAATCCTTTGATTATATATTTACAAATCCTCCTTTTGGGGTTAAAATTCCCATTAACGATAGTAAAATTTTAAATAATTTCCAATTAGGTCATACTTGGAAAAATTTAAATGGGAAATGGGAAATGCAAAACATAGTGACAAAGCAACAATCCCCTCAAGTTTTATTTATTGAAAGATGTGTTCAATTACTTAAAGATAGAGGAAAATTAGGGATTGTTTTACCTGAAGGAATATTTGGAAATCCTTCAGATCGTTATATTTGGAAATATTTAACTTCAAATGGTAAGATATTGGGTATAATTTCATTAAATCAAAATGTTTTTCAGCCTTATACATCTAATAAGACGAGTATCTTGTTTTTTCAAAAATTAAAAAAAATCCCGAATGATTATTTAATAGATTTTGCAATTATTGAAAACATTGGTCATGATAAAGATGGGAAAATTATATATAAACTCAATAAGGACGGTACCAACCAACTAGATTCTACTGGAAAACCTATACTAAATGATGATCTAATTAATTTATCTCAAAGATTAGAAAATACTGAAGAACTTGATTATTTTAAAAATCAAAAACTCTTTAAAATTAAATATAGCCAAATTAAGAATATGATTTTCATTCCTATTTATTATATTGGAGTTGAAAGTTTTTTAAAAAGGATTACAAATGATAAAGACTACGATCTTCTTACAATAAAGAAATTGACAGAGAAAAATATTATATATATAAATAAAGGAGGATACTTACCTCGAGGAAATGAGATCGGATCTCATGTATATGGTCTTGGTAACATACCCTTCATTAGAACAACTGAAATAAATAATTGGGAAGTCAATTTAAATTCATATAAAAAAACTAGTCAAGAAATATATGAACAGTACAAAATTAAGCAGAATATT
>SDBV01004235.1_pt1 | contig 20770 bp, 31 predicted proteins | sample 2277081 | NCBI WGS metagenome assembly SDBV01 (sample SAMN10402039, study PRJNA504765) | marine sediment metagenome | isolation source: marine sediment core GS10_PC15, 223 cmbsf | place: Arctic Ocean: Southern Knipovich Ridge | collected 2010 | reverse complement strand
TTGCACAGATGACGGTGTGTCGTTTTCGGTGCAGACGTTGGCCACGCCATCAACGGTGGCGGTAACTGTCTTCGCCGAACAGTTGGTGTAATCGTCGATTGTAAATGCTCGACTGCCAATACCGACCCCAAACGTCATATCGCCGCCTTGCTGGGCGGCGCCGGTAGCCTATGCCCACGCATTCGGGCCGAGCACGCTCACGTCGCTGGGGCTGGCGTCGGTGCCCATCGCCGGGCCGATCTTCAGAGCGTCGAAACCGGTTAAGGCATAATCCACTAGGGTGAGATCGCCTGACTCTCTTGACTCTAACAAAGTCCGATTAGCAAAACCAACTCTATAATCGGCCCCCGCGAATACGTGTGTGTCACTGTTCATCTTTGCGGCGGTCAGGTTACCAACCACATCCAAAGCCATCGCGGTACTGATCGCATCCCCGGCCGCGAGCGTCACACCGCCTGCGCTGTCGGGATAAAACGCGGGGTAGTTGGCTGTCTCAGGGCCGAAGGTGACCTGGTCGAAATCGGTGGTGGCGTCGTCGGTGAAGTTGATCTTTTTGTCGGCCGTCGAATAGATCTCCGATTTGATCGGCCAGTGGAACTTCCCAGAGCCCCCTGCTCTGACATCCGTAGCAGAGTCTATTGGGCCAGTAGTTGAAATTAGCTGAGAGGCCCGTACAACTGTATCATCACTATCATCTGCCAATCGAGCACGAAGACTATTCCCACTTTTCTTCCATGCTGGCTGTCCAGAAGTAGTTCCTTCAAATGCCAACAGAAAAGGCACTATCAATACAAAACTTGCAGGGGCTAACTCGATGTTACCAGTATCGGTCTTAATTAAATTGGAGACCACCAAGTCGCTGTCGGCGTATAAAACCCCATCCACCTCCAACGTCCCATCGACAAGCGTCTGCCCGGTGGCATTGCCGTGGGTCGGCGACGGACCCGGGGCGCGGAGGGCGGGCCCGTCGGTACTTGAGAACCTGTGGCCGCTTGTCATGGGCAGCGGGCCGGTGATCTCGCCGCCGCCAGTCGAGAGACCGGGCGCCGCCATGTCGACGTAGAACCCATCGGCGTAAAACGATTCCGCCAGCAAGCTCGACGGGGCGAAAAGGATCAGGAGCAGAGCAATCGTTTGCATGGCCGGCTCCTTATTTGGTGATGTAGCCCGAAAGCGACACGACGTCGCCGGCCACCGGGGCCGAATGGCTCACGACGATTTTGATCGCCTGGAAACTTCGGATGTTGGCGCGCAATGCCTCGTCCAGATCGGCGGTGACGGCCATATTAAAGACGCCACCCGCGGCACTAGTACAAGGCCCGAGCGCAGCCTCGGTGCAAAAGCCAGGCGCGAATTTCGCGGTCGCCACTGTCCGCCCAACGGTCACTGTGACGGTTAGGGTCCCGTCGGTAGTGTGAGTGTAATCAACGAAAAGCGCGAGCGTCCGAAACATTGCAACCCCACGCTTGGGGCTGGTCCGGAAATCGACATCCACATCGGGGGTAGGATCTGAATCCGCGCCGATCGTGACAGTTCGATCACCGACAACGCTGTCGAGAGGTACGGCGCTCAGCATGACGGGAAAGTCTTGGAATTCACTCGACGCCGCGGCGTGGGTGGTGGCAAGCACAATAGATGCGACAATCAGGGTGGCAAGTAGGTTTTTCACTGGTGACCTCACTGGGTGATTTGGACGAAATCAAAATGATACTCAGCCGGAACGTCGGCGATGATTGACTTGATGATCATTCGACCCCCTATGCCCGACGCGCGAATGCCGTGATCTCGAAAGCTGGCGTCCCGCTGACAGCCCTCAACCAAAGCCTTTGAGCCTCGGCGGGCCCCTCCCAAGACGAATGGAGAACATCCCCCCCAACCCCCCGAGCGTCAAGAGTCAAATAGTGGACGTCATCATCGTAGTGGTCCTGGCTGAAGTAAACACGGAAATCATCGTCAGGCCCGTGATTACGAATGATCAACCACTTCGAAGTAACCGGACCTTTACGGCCATTCTCTTCGGCCTGCACCTGATGGGCACCCAGCTCAATGGGTTCGCCGGCGACGTAAGCATTGCCCCGAGCATCGGTGACCACGCCGGTGGTCGCCACCGTGCCGGTGAAGACGACGGGAAACCCGCCACGCCATTCCATCAAGCTCATGGTGTCACTCCATCTCGGGGTACATGGCCTCGTTGATGCGCTTGATCAACGCAGGAACCTTGGTGCGCGTATTGTGCTTCACCTCGTAGGCCGACGCCATCTCACGCAGGTATTTGACCGGCATCGCTGGCGTCGGATTTGGCCAATCGCCGTCAGCTGGGATCGTGAATACCTCGCCGCCCTTACCCTTGAAGGTTTCTGCTGCGGGAGCTGGTGAAACTGCGGGGACCGCGGGAGCTGGTGAAGCTGCGGGGACCGTGGAGGCGGGAGATGCTGGGGTTGCCGCCTCACCTGGGAGATGTCCAGGCTTTCGCCCGTCGCCGATCTCGGCTTCGCCGCGCCCCATCGAGGCCTGCGTCGCCATAACCAGCGTGTCGACTTCCTTCTGATCGAGGGTCTCACCCTCACCAGCTTCGCTGGCGCGGCGTATGGTCTCAGCTGCCTGCGCGGCATCAGCCTTCGCCAAGCGCTCCAGGCGTTCGCTGGACACCGGACCGCGATCGGGCGTTATTCTGAGTGCTTTGCGGCCGGCCTCATCGACCTCAGCGGCCTGAGGTGACACCTGGCCCGGCACCAGCTCTCCTTCGGCGCGTTGGATCGTAACGCCGTAATCGGCTTCCATTTGATCGCGTGATCGCGGCGCCCGTCCCCAACCTACGCCCTTAGGGGTGGTGTGCGTCGAGAAGCGTTTCGCATTCGCGGGATCTCCCGGATCCCAATCCAGCTCGCGCCACGCGCGGCCCTGTACAAGCTTGGCCGCGTAGTCTTCGGGGACATCGAGGGGAGCGCCCTCGCCGTCGGCGATGAAACCACCGTCTCCGATCCTGAAGATCTTGTCGCCAACGGTGACGTTGGTGTTGCGCTTGTGGGGGAAGATGTTTTGCAGCAGCATGGTTCGCTCTCCTATGCCGCTTTTCTACCATGAGTAGAGCTGGGAGGCGATATCCCGGACAGCTCCCGGATACTTTGCGATGAGGCCGGCCAGGAGTTGGCGTTCCATTTCACGGTGGTGCTGGTTGCAGAACGTGATGAGGTTGCCGAGGTCGTCTGGACCGCCAGCGCCGCGGGGTGTCTTGTGGTGGGCGTGGTTCTTGCGCGAGTGCTTTCCGCACCCCGGGAATTGGCAGATGTAGCCATCTCGTTTTTTGGCTTCACGCTTCCAATATTTGCCCCGAGCATCACCGCCTTTCCATGCGGGATTTCCGGAACCTTGATTGTGAAAAGTGCTTGAACACTTCTTCGAACAAAACCATTTTGTTTTGAGATGGCAGGGTAAAACTTCCATCTCGATATTGCAGTTTTTGCAGGGCCGCTTTGTTCGCTCCACCAGGACAGTGTCACCGTGTTTTTTCGCACGACACCTGTGCGAACAAAAGATCTGCTCCTGGATTTGATAACGGGTGGTAGCTTTCCAAAAAAAGCCGCATACAGGACAAATTTTATTAACTGGGAACCATTTGCGAGGTCGGGGCACGGTGGAAGCTCCTCTCGGATTGCTGCTTCCACCATGCCACCTCGGACCTCGAACCGCAAATAGAATTTTGTTAGGGAGCCCCAACAAAGTCAGTTTGGCGTCCCACGTTGATATACAGTACGTTTTTGCCGGGTGTGTACAAAACTGGGACACCATAAAGCAGCTGCATCCAGCGGATGCTGCTGTCGATGGTGGCCAGAGGGATCTTCACCATCGGTGCCAATTGTTTGAACGACAGCGACTCCAGGTTTTGCTGGAAGAGGTACGCCGTGGTGGTGAACGGGAGCGTCTCGTTCAGGTCCGTGAGCGTAGTCGCCGCCGCGCCACCGGTGTTGGGCAACCGCTTGATCAGCCGGAGGGCGGTGCCGTCCGGTTGGCTGCGGAATAGCTCATACCAGTTGGGGAGCGGGGATCCGCTGGGGGTGACGCTGATCGTGACACCATCACCGGCCGAGACCGTTACCGCACCCCCCGCGGGGGAGAGCGCGGTGCCACGCCCAAACCGATTGACGGGCTGAACCGAGTAGAGGTAATCGCCGGCATCCGCTGCAGCAAACTGAGAGCTGGGATCGGCGGCAGCCGCCAGCGCGGTCGACTCGGTGATGGGAGCTGGGCGCTTGGCAACGTTGCCCACCGCGACCGTGGGGGCGCCGCCATCGTCGATGAACGTATCCGCTTGGAAGCGCACGTCGCCGGCGGGGCTGGTGTAACCGCCGATGTCGAGACCGACCATCCCGTTGGTGCCCTTGCCATCGCTGAAGATGTTGTAGCGTTCCTTGGGGAAAAAGCTCTTTACGAAATCGGCCTTCACCTTCGGATTAAGGTAAAAATCTGTCGGAGTCATCAGTTGTGCTGGCTGTTTAGACCAGCTCTCCGGGTTTCCCCGGAGTGTCGGACTATATCTTCACCCACTTAGGGGTGCTGGGCACTCGTGGCAGCGTTACTGCTTTCGCGCGGCTGCTAGTCTCTGAACCTTCCAACGCTCTCGCCGGAGCTGCTTCGTTGGCTTGGCTGCTGATTGGCTTAGTCATCATAACTTTAGCGTTCCAGCAATTCACCCAGTGTGAACCTCGCGCTTACGCGGCGAGGGCGGCCCTCATTTGACCGTAGTTGGGAGCATCCTGGATAGTCAGAGCACCGTCGATCAGGTTGTCCTCGGTCAGCGGTCGGCCACGCAGGTCGATGATGTTGGTCGCCGGAGCGTTGTCCAGCATCAACTTCTCGAAGCCATCCCACTGCAGGGCGCTCAGCGTGCTATCACCCTTGAAGAGATTGCGCTCGATGGTCCGCAGCAGGTGCATGGTGCCGGACACAGTTTCTTGTGCGATCACATTTCCATGGGCCGGCTTGACCAAGCTCATGACATGGGTAACTCGGCGCACGGTGCCAAGATATTTCACGACACTGAACTTCCGCTCGTAAATCGAATCGTCCTCTTCCGGCAGATCACCTTCGTCGATGAAAGCTGCATCCGGGTTTCCACCGTACTGGGTGATTAGGTTGTACTCTTCGACGGTGTTGTACGCCGGCAGCTTCGGGATGTTTCGCCAGAAGCGGATGTGCTGCATCTTGTAGGTAGTGTTGCGGAGCGTCCGGTCCAACGACTCCACCCGCAACGCAAATCCGTCGCCGGCGGTGAACGACCCCGGGGGGTTGATGTCTTGCCCGGCCGCCAACGCCTTATTCAGGTCGTCCACGTCCTCCATGACCGTGTGGCCGAAACCTTCGACCCCGGCATAATCTCGCCAACTCACCATGTTTCGCATCTTAAACTCCTTTGCCCTTTTGGGGGCAAAACTCCTGCAGGATTAGCTGCTGTTGGTGTTCTGCCCTAGTGGGCGTTTGCTCGATGGAAGGTGACGACGTCCTCGACCATGGCTTTGGACATCTGCCCCGTCTGCTCGTACTTCGCGGTCGACAAGAGAACGCTCTCGCCGCATGGAGCGGTCTCGCTCTTCTCCATCATGTCGGTCATGACGTCGAGGATCTCATCGCGCGACAGCCCCTCGGGGGCGGGGGCGCCGCCATCATTGCCCGGGAAGCTCTTCGCGAGAGCTGCCTGGTCGGCCGGGATGCGGACTCCGCGGCTCTTGGGCGGGCGGGCCGGTTGCTTCTCGATGATGCCGAGCCGCTCGCTCATGCCCTTGATCAGCGTGCCGGTCTGGTGCATCGCTTTGGCGAGGATCAAGTTGAAGTCATGCTGACGCCGACCGTCGGCCTCGATGGCTTCGCCGACAGCGTTCAGAGACTTGAGCAGCTCGCCGTGCTGCTCATCGAGGTACTCGCTAACGTCGAGCGCCTTCTGCAGGCCGGCGTTTTCGCCAAAGCCCTTGACCAGGCTTTCACCGAGGTCATCGACGTCGGTAGCGGCGTCGCCGCCACCACGCAGTGCTTTGAGCAGCTCTTCGTGCTCATCGACGGTGAGGTCGCCCTCCTGGGCCTTCTGCAAGAGCTGGTTTTTCCGCTCCATGGGATCCTCCGCTTTGACGAGATCTTCGATCTCATCGAGGGTTTTCTGCAGGTCTTCGTTGGTGACCCCGACCATCGACTTCTTGGCCTTGCCACCCTTGTCGTCGGAGCCCGGGTAGTCCGCGTCGTCATCGGGGTGCTCGTGGGCATGGTCGTCGGCCTGGCCGGGCTTGTTGCCGGGCTTGTCGACACCGTGCGGCGCCATCATCTTGTACATCTTGCCATCGCCGCCCTTGTAGTAGCTCCCCTTGGAGTCCTCTTTGTAAGAGCCGCCGGCCTTCTGGTACCGCTTCATGCCATTTTCGTACTTCATGGAAGTCTCCTAGAGCGCTGCCAGCGCCACTTGACGCCGGGACACGTCTACGATGCGCCCAGCCATTTGCAAACTGATGTTAGGGAATCGCGAAACCACCACCGCGATGGCCTCGGAAGGGGTGAGCGATTTCTTGGCTGCTGCCTCCTGAGCCTTCCGCTTCTTCTCTTCCAGGCTTTCAGAAGCGAGCACCTGTCCAGCAGTCTCGCCGGACTGGGGACCCGCGGGCTGGGATGGTACACCGCCGGTGGCGGTGGCGGTGCCCATGCCGAGCGCTTTCCACAGCTCATCGGGAGAGGAGACGCCGCGTTCGAAGGCCTGCTCGACGGCCATCAGGCTCTTGATCATCGTGTGGAGCTGCGCGTCGGTGTTCACCGGGCAGTTGGTGATGGCCACGTTCTTCACGATGGCTTTGGCGATCGTCTTGTTGTTCTTGCCCTGGCGCTTCTGGATGCCGCCCTCGACGCTGAACCCGAGCCGCCGCTCATCGCCGGCCTTCGCGAGCGCCTGCGCCGTATCCCAGATCTTCAGACCCCGCTCATTATCCAGCATGTACCCTTCGGCCCAGTGACCGTTGTTGGGCGCGAACTTGCCGTCGGGAAGCTGCGCTCCCTTGGCAAAGTAGCGGATTGAGGTTTTGTCCGGGAAACCGATGATACCGTCGGTGTCCTTCGTGTGGTTGTCGTTGTACCAGCCGTGGTGGATGAAGGGATCGAGGTCCAGGTTTTTCTGCAGGATGATCTCGTCCTGGCGGTCCTTTCCATCGGTGGTGATGAGACCCCCGAAGCGCTTTTGGCGCCCGGGGGGCGCAGCTTTGTCGAGCCACATCCCGATCGGGACATTGAACTCAAATGGAAGGCCGTAGCTCAAGAGCTTCTCCTAGCGGTCGCCCATGGCGGTGAACGTGATGCTGATGGCGCTGTCCGCGGCGTCGCCGTGGTTGGTCCCACCCTTCTCGACAGTAACGCGAATCTGACCAGGTTCGAGGTTGCTGGTGCCCCACTCGACGGTGACGGCGCTCTCCTCGTTAGCAGTGACGCCATCCTGCTTTAGGTTGGCGGTCGCAGAGCGGATCTCGCGGAGCCCGGTGGTGATAGTCGCCACACCGGCGCTGGCGGCCGCGATCGCTACCTCGCCGCCGGCCATGCCGGGGAGGTGTTTGCTCAGGTAGGGGCTTGCGGCCATGACGTTTCTCCAAAAGAAAAAGGGCGAGCATCAGGATCACCTGACCGCTCGCCCCATCGAACCAATCGTTCCTACGGGCTACTCAAAGCTGGAACGAATCTCGCCGAAGCCTGGAAAAATGTCAACCCTCTGGTTTTTAGGCGCCCACCGCACACTCCTCTTTGTCAGTCCAGCGGTACTCGCGGCACATCTCGCACCACCATCCCGACCACCAAACGCAGTAGATCATCGGGGATGTGCACCACCAACAGGATTTGATTTTCATTCGGGGAATGGAAGCTGGAGGCTCATCAGCAGGCGAGCCAGATCGACCAAGCGTCTTCGTCGCCGCAACGATTCACGGTAACGACCTCGCCATCGGCGCCGAAGTAGCCGAGCCCTTCGAAGGTCTCCCCGTCGACGCCCTCGAAGGTGGTCATGCAGGTGATCCAATCGTAGTCGACGATCGTCGCCTGCTCTTCGCAGACACACCCCCCGAGCATCATCGCGGCAATGAACAATAAACGCTTCATTTCACTTTATCCCTGTGGTGATCGACCTGTCGGAATTGACGGTAGCGGTCCATGACTAACCGGACCTCATCGAAAGCCCACGGGGCGTAGGGGGGAACGCCGGCATATTGGCCATCGTGAAGGTTATCGACGCCGACGTCGAGACGCCGGCCGCGCGGCGCGAGATTGCCATGGCTGTGGCCGTGCAAATGCCAGCTCCCGTGGTGCGAGCTGCGCCAGGTCTCGAAGGCGTAGTGGCTCAGGTGGATCTTCTGACCTTCGACTTTGATGTAGGCCGCATCCCGCGCCCAAATCCAACGCGAATGCTTCGCCGTGCGATTCACGTCGTGATTGCCGAGCACCAGGTAGAGTTGGCCGGGGAGCCGATCGACGACATCCTCGAAGCGGCCCCAGGTGACATCGCCCAGGTGATAGACGCGGTCGCCCGGCTTCACGCGCTCGACCCAAGCCTGGACCATCGCTTCGTTCATTTCCTCGACGGTGGAGAAGGGACGATCGGAGTAGTCCGACCGCACCATCTTCGAGTGGCCCCAGTGTTGATCTCCCGTGAACCAGACGCTCATGGAATCGGAATCGAACCTTTCCAGGAGAGCCCGCTCGCCGAAACAGTAGGGGGGAGGGAGGGTACCTGCACCGGCGAGCGGGTCTCCTATAAAGACATAATGCGATTGGTGCCCGAAGTGTTCACCGGCTGATGGTGAAAGTTTCGCCAGGCACTTCTGTTCCAGGCTTTAGCTGCAGCGGCAGCTCCACCGGCCGCTTGCACCAGTAACACTTCGCCATGCACTTCTGCCCGTCAAACACGAGGGGGCCCGTCGTGCGCACGCGCACGCGATCTCCAGACTTCTGGAGCAGGCTATTGCCGCAAACGCACCTCATGCACCGAGGGCCTTCTTCAGGGGAATGGTAAAGAGCTTGAGCTTGGCCAGACGCTTGACGATCCCGGACATCTCCCCCTTCGGAATGTGGTCGGCCGCCACGAAGATGGGCTTGCGCAACGGCTCAATCGCGATCGTGAAGCGCATGGATTACTCCTGATCGACCTCTACGTTGTTTCGCGGACGCTGTCGATTCTCGACCTCTTGCTTCTCCAGCCATTCCTTCAAAGCTTGGACCCCACGGCGGTCATCTTCATCCCAAATATGAACCGCCTCGCTGACGCCCTCAGGGATCTCCATCACCTTCAGCGGCTGGCGCGCCTCCCCGCCGATGGTGAGCTGGTAGTCATCGGCATCAACGTGGATCCGCCTCTGCTCGACCTCCGCCGGATTGGTCTCGCCTGGGTCCCACCCTTCGAGCGCTGGGTGCATCTTCACCGGGTGCCGGCCGACATTGCCGTCCATCACGATGAAGTTGGGGAAGGTGCCGTGGCCAGGATTGCGATTGATCGCCGGGCTTGTGAGGCCGCCTTGCTCCGGCGACACCCGACCGCTGACCATCAGATCTGGTTGAGTCCGTCTCGGGAGCGCTTTCTCCATGCCCCGCACTGCCTGGAGCAAATCGGCCCAATAGGACCGCGCCGTCTTGAGCCCCTGCTCGCTGAAGGCCCCCGCCTCGGCTTTGCCCGTCACCATCGCAACAAATGCTTCGGCCTCAAATTCAGATGTATTCTCTTGGCCGTAAACAGAGGCCGACTCGCCCGAGGCAATATTCCCCAGATCCTCCAGATGCCTGGCCAAGATAGCGTTGTACGCATCGGCGCCGATCGCGCGAAGGATCCGGTTACCCAGAACGTGACCCATCTCGTGTGTGACCACGCCCTCGATAGACGAATCGACGATCAGGCCATTCCACTCTTTCTCGTGGGCCTTCAGCTTCTCGGGATTCTTCCACATTCCCGGATTCAGTGTCATGTCGTAGAGGCCCTTGGTAGCGTGCACGTCGGTCCCCTCCATCCATTCGCCAAGCTGTACCTCGAACTTATTCAGTTCAGGGAATTGCTTTTGCAGCTTCTCGATGGTGGCCGATATGCGCTGCCGAACCCCAGACGGGATCTCTTCAGAAACCTTCAGCTTGGGACGCGCCGCGAGCTTCGCCGCCTGCTTAGCCTTCCAACTCTTCTCTTCCTCTTTGGCCTCACTGTAATCGTATTTGTAGTTGCCTGGCGTTCCCGTGCGCGTGCCCTTCCCGCGGTATGGCCTCTCAGCTTTACCCAGATTGCCGTCGCAGTCACCGCTAGATAGCAGCAGGTTCATGACCTCGGTCCCCTGCTGCCCTTCAATGGTCGCCATCGCAGGCGATTGCCGTCGTTGCACCGGCTCCCGCTTCATGGGCCCCCGCAGACCGACGAGGGGACCGGCCTTTTTCAAATCCTTGCCGGTCAGCTCGGTCTCATAGAAACGCTTGGCGGGGATGAAGGCTGGCAGCTCAGTCAGCCCCTGCTGTCGCGCCAACAACACACGATGCCGGCCGTCGATGACCTCGCCCTTGTGGTTGATCACGATCGGCCTGGTCAAATCCTCTTTGCCCGAAGGCTCCACTTTGCCATGGGTGCCGGCGTCTACAGCGCTGAGCTTGACCTTGTGCTGATAGAACCACTTCCCCGTCTGCGACAGCTCGGTCCGCAGCTTGGCCGTGTCAACGCGGGAGGCAGACGCCGCGTCGATGTGTGCCACCACGGCGCTCACGTCCTTCGCCCCAAAGCCTCCGAGGTTAGCCTCCGCGAAAGCCTCGGCCGTCCCCCACTTAGCAGGGACCTTCCGCCGCATGAGCGCCAGCCGTTTGGGGTCCATGCCGACAACAGCACTCGGCTCGGACCACGGGATCGTGTGCGCGGCATCCGCCCACTTGCCCCCGCGAGGCCCAATGAATGGGCCGGCCTTGCGCAACGGCTCATGGATGACCATCCGCTCCCGGGTCTTCTTCAGCTCGGTGGCGCCGGGCACCGGGATCACGAGCCGCTCCCGTGTCGGGTCGTGTCCAGGCTTTGCCTCGGTGGTGGAGAGCCACCGCTTGAGCTGCCCTATGTCCATCGCTGTCATGCCGCCGTAGGCGCCGACATCGTCGCGGTGCTCGTGGAAGGCTACGCGGGCGGCAGAGGCTGACAGGAATCCGAGGAACAGCTTGTCTTCGTCGTACACTCCAGTAGCGGGATCCAACTGATGGACCACGAAAGCTGTTGGAGCATCGGCGTGGGGTCCGACATAGGCGTCGATCTCTTCGGCGTCGGCGCCGCTCGTACGCTGGACAAAGCCGTAGCTGTAGACCATCCGAGTCTCGCCTTGGTTGCCCTGCGCGTCCGTCCATTTGCGCGTTTGCCCCTTGGCCGTCTCGATCGTGATCGGGATACCTTGGTGATTGACATAGCCGTTCTTCGCCGCCTTCCGCAGCTCATGCTCGACGCCGAGGGCGCGCTTGAGCTGCTTGTTGGTTTCGTACCGCTCCCCCAACTCGCCGCCGGGCACAAGCGATCCCACCTCATCGAAGCCCCAGCCGCCGGGGATGCGGATGAGCTGGCATTGGCAATTGTGGACTAGCAGTCCATTGGCAAAATATGACTCGGAGTCCCTCACACTCAAATTATAGACCGTCCCCTTGTAGCCCTCTTTTTGGCAGGCTATTATCGGCGTACAATGACAATCGACATCGACAAAGATGCCATCGTCCGAATGTTCCACCAACAACGTTTGCCGTCGGAGATAGCCGCTCACCTCGGTACCAGTGTCACCACGATCCGACGGCGTCTCAAAAGCTTGATCCGCGTTCAAGTCAAAAATAGGGAAATCACTACCTCCAATTTTGTGGACAAGGTGATCACCCTCCTCCAATAACTCCGCATCCACCCAATCATCTCCCCTACGAAAAGGATGATTAGGTGTAGCTCGCACATCCCAACCCACACCTTCGATCCGAACAAGTTGTCCCTCAAACTCAGATCGAATCAATGCCTCTACTAGGTGGAACTTCGAGTCATGGCTCAAAACTAAATCCCCTACTTGAACATCCTGAATAGGAATCTCACCTCGATCCGTAGTCACCAATGTATTTTCGGGAAAACAATTCGGGTGCACACTGCCCACCACCGGCCGCCAGTCCGCCGCCTTGCGCCCATAGTTGCTCCCATTCGCCTCCAATAGGCTGAGCGGGAAGATCCTCGGCTGCCCGTCGCTGCCCAAGTGAAGTCTCAAGCAATGCTTGCAGGCGCCAGGAAGAGGCCGCTTCGCGACCAGCACGTCAGGCCCGTGCTCGTTGGCGTAGTTGTCCGCTACGCCCTGCTGCATGGCCGTGTGCTTCTCGGTGACCGCGATCCGATCCCAGTCCCGGCCCCAGTCCTTCGTTTCCCACTTCAGGTCGCTGGCCAGCGCCTTGACGGTCTCGCGCCGCGCGATGTTCTCGGCCGTCTTTGTCTTGATCGTGTCGCGGATCTGCATCGCGAGGGCGCGATCTGCCTGCACGATGCGCTCGCCTACGCTGGTGTCGATGCGGTTGCCGAGCCCCACGGCATACTGCGCCGCCCGATGCTGCGCGATCTGCACGGAGCGCCGCTCCTGCGTCGTGAGCGGGATCGGATTGACGCGCAGCCAGCGCTTGAACTCATCGAGCTTCATGTTCGCGACGGCCGGGTTGGTGCCGGCGGCCAGCGCTTGGCCGAATTGGTAGGCGTCCTGGATACTGGTGACCTCGGGATTGATCAGTCCCGCGTCTGTCAGCTCTTTAAGCACCTCGGGGGGCACCGCGTCGATGCCGATCGTGTTGACCACGAAAGCCTGATGGTGACGCCGGATGATCTCCCGGATCGCGTGGAGCTGTTCATCAGTCAGGAGGGCCATTCATCTACCCTAGGAGCTGAAGCTCTCCGCCGCCAGGCCAGCCCTCCAGCCGCACAAACTCGTGATAGCTGCAGTCGGGGTTGGTACAATCCAGGCTTGGAGCCACATTGCCGGACGCATCCACCTCGTGATCGAGTTGCGCCTTGCGATTGCAGCCCGGGCACTTCACCCAGACGCTTTTAGAGCCAAGCGGGGCGTTCTCCGAAAGACACCAGTGCGACGTAGGGATCATCGGTTTTACAGGGTCCACCATCAGCTTGCCTTCCGCGCCCGCCGGCGACGCTCGCACTTCTGGCGCGCGAGACAGATGACATGGCGCGCGCCCTGGTGAACCGTCGCCTCGTAGTTCAGCTCGCCATTGGGCAGCTCAACTTTGCAACGCGCGCAGGTGCCAGTGGGCTTCCGGGTGCGCAGACGCCCCAGGTCTTCGTTGATCGTGCCCATGACCTCACCAGACGTCAGTGACGCCGGTAACTGTGCCACCCGTATACGTGCGCACCCTGACATTACGCACGATGATAGTCGTCACCGCCATCGGCGGGGGCATGGGCGGTTTCGGCTGAATCTCGCAGTGCTTGAGCCGCTCCCACGTCGAGGAAAGAACCTTGAAGCGCTCCTCGCATTGGGGGCGCTCTTCTTCCGGCGCGCGGTCGGGGTGGAGCTGGAAGGCGAGCCGGATGTAGTTGTCCTTCGCTTGCGCCTTGCAGTCGTCAAAAGCCTGGACGAGCTTGGCCGAGTCATCACCCGCGGCTTGCGCGGCCACGATGAAATCGACCTCCAGAACCTGGAACCACTCTGCAATCGTCTCCAACGGGTGTTTTCGGGTCCGCATGGGCTCACCATGCCCGGACCCCGGGCTTTCGTCCAGGCTTACCCGCGCCGAGGAGGGTGGGTATCAGAAGGCGAACTGTTGCCCGGTTACTTGGCCCAACCGCCTCTCTGTAATTTCGCAGTAACGTTTCTTCTTATCGATGCCAATAGCGTCAAACCCTTCGGTCTGTGCGGCAACCAGAGTTGACCCGCTGCCCATGAATGGGTCATAGATGAGCTACTTCCACCGAAGGCTGGAATCGATGGTGGAGAGGGGGATCTTGGCCATTGGTGCCAAAACCAGGTCCAGAGTCACATCGATTGGTACAAGTACCGGCGCCAACTCGGAGAGCGGGAGCGTGGCAGCGGCCGCAACCGCCGCCACACCGCCCATGAACTGTCGCCGATTCATACCGTCAGCATAGATCAAGGACCGAACAAAGCAATATCGCCACGAGGATGGCGAAGACGATTACTGTGATTTTGACGATCGTCTTCACGCAGCTTTCTTCTGAATCGCCGCGGTCTGCACCGGCTTGATCTTCACCTTGGCAGTCGTGCCACTCTTGGCGCCGATGGCGCCAATGAGAGCTTCATCACGGTTGGTATCAAAGACGAAACGCACATGGATGAGCACCGCCTCCTCATTATCGCCGGCGACCGGCGATGATCTTGCGGATCTCGGGCTGGGTCTTCTGCTTGGTGCCCCAGAGGTCGACGTGGTGGAGCGCCGGTGTGAGCCACTTCGGGGGCTTCTTTGAGTCGTAGCCGAAGCGAGTAACGGTGGCCTCGCCCTCCCCCTTCTCCTTGCTGCTGCCATGATCAATGGCGTCGTGCATGGTGGCAAAGGCCACACAATGGAAGGCCTCGCCGAAGGCTTTCTTGGCTTGATCGGGCGTAACCTTGATCTCGCCGTCGACCAGGATCTGCTGACCGTCGTTGGTGTTGTCGCTGGGGATTTGGCACTTGCCGACCTTCATGTTGAATGCGCCGTTGATTTCCATCGTTCGCTCTCCCGGGTGGGGTTGGGGTGAGCCCGGCTTTTACCTCACCCGCGGGATTTTTTCTAGGGCAACTCCTTGGCCTTGATGAGGTCCCGGATGGCAAACCGCAAGTCGTAGTCGCACCCCTCGGCCTCGTCGTCGAAGACGCTGAACTGCCCGCACTCCCCGTTGTAACTGATCGTCATCGTCACATCTCCGGCGACGTCCATCATCTCGCGGAAGACAGACTCGCGCTGGTTGTCGCGGTCCTGCGCCTTCATGAACGCCTCGGCGCACGAGACACACACACCCCCGGAAACCACCGGCGGGTCCTCTTGAATGTTGTCCCGCACGAGGTCGAGCATCTCCTGATAGTCCGCGCTGGATATGTACCACATCACTCAGCCTCCTGCGCTGATCAATTCCCGAATCACCCAGCCGATCACTTCGGCGCACTGGGGGACAACGGCGTTGCCGAGGGCGTGGAGCTGACCCACTCGATCGGGAACCCCATCATCCACTCGACGAAACTCGGGAGGAGCAAACCAGGCGGATGGATCTCCTGCCACGCCTTGCAGCTCAGCCATTTTCCCGGCATGTGCACTGCCGATACAAGGTGCGGTGACCTCCGCGCCCTCTCGCTGGGGCAGTCCCCCCGCTTTCCATCCCCGGCTGATGGCGTGGGCAACAATGAAGACCCGGCGCCGGAGGTGCGGAGCACCAACATCCTCTGCCGACACAGGGATCGGTAGCGTTTCATAGCCGAGCTGTTCCAGCTCACCACAAACAGCGTCAACCCAACGGTTTGCCCCTCCGGCGACGTTTTCGACAACGACCCAATCGGGTCGGGTCTTCCCGACAATCCTAGCGAACTGATACCACAGTCCTGAGCGGCTGCCAGCAAGGCCCGCGCCCTTTCCTGCGGCAGAGATATCTTGGCACGGGAAGCCGCCGCAGATGAGGTCAACAGCAGAGGGATTAGCGAGAGTGATGACATCTTCAAACCTTTCGACTCCCGGCCAGTGCTGCTTAAGCACCGATCGGCAGAATGGATTGGTCTCGCATTGCCAAATAACGGGACCGAGTCCGGCCCATAGAAGACCAAGTTCAAGACCTCCGGTACCGGAAAAAAGGGAACCAATAGTCAGCATTCACCTGTCCTTACAGGACCTACGAATTGCCAACGATTCACCTGTCACAACCCGGATGGCGCCACCAAAGCCCGGGCACCCGGCCTGGCCGCCTGGTCGTTTCAGGAGGAGCGGACCGCGGTCTTTCACAAAAGCGCTACCCGGTCCCTTGATGTGCTCCCGACCGCACTCGCACACGGCCGTCTGCCTGGGCAGATCGACCACCCGACCACAGGCGCACCGGGTCCTCTTCGCACAAGGCTCATGACAGTAGCCGAGTTTCAGATGCGGTATCTCTTGTTGTTGCATGTCCCTCAGCTCCCCTGTCCTTCGCCCGCGTTCGTCTCGGTTGCTCGCAACTGATCTCTTCGTACTAACAACCGTTCAATTTTTGTGTGTATCGCCGGCAACGACGCGGAGTACGTTTGCCGCTTTACCTCTTTCTGTAGACGCCGGAGTTTCGCGTCAATCTTCCTGAGTTTATTTTCTGGTATCGTCATCACTTGCTGTCCGTTCCCGTCAGGTCCGCGCTTGACCCACTTGCGCCTGATTTCTTCTAGCGTCTTCGTGTCTTCCATCACTCGCTCTCCGGTCCTTCGCTCGTGTCCGTCCCGGCGAGCAGGGCGCGGACCATGTCCCACTCCTCGTAAGCAGCAAACACATTGGCCGGCCACGAACCATCTCGATCGTTGTACGTCTCGCAGACTATCCGACCGATTGCATCGCCGGACTTGAGCGCCCTGGAGTTGGCCTCCCTCAGCCGCGCGTTATCGGCCAGCGCCTTCAAGTAGTCGTCCGCCACGGAGTTGCATTCATCGATCGCTTCGTCGCGTGCCTTGTTCGATTCTTCAAGAGCGGCTCGCATAGCAACGACCTCAACCGCCATTGGATGAAGCCGATCCACCTCGGCCTCGGCTTTCTCGCGTAGCCCGTGCACTCGGTTGTTGTCGTTCTCCAGGTCGTTGTTGACCTTGCCAAGTAGCTTCACCTCGGCCTCAGCCCTCTCGGCGCGGATGATGACTTGAGCCAATCTGTCATGTGCTCCGCCCCTCTCCTCGCGCGCTAGATCCCGCTCGCGCCCCATTGATCCGAGGGCGCCCTCTGCCGATTCGTAACGTGCCCGCGACTCGTCACGCTCCGCCCGCGCTTCGATGAGATCAGCAGTGAGCCGAACGATTTCTTTTGGATCTGGGCAATCGCAATCAACCCACTCATCGCATGTTCCACACCTTGCCATCAGTCGTCTTCTCCTAACTCAGGGGCGCACGGGCATTCGAGCGGCCCCTCTTCGTAGCAGTTGTGGGGATCGACCGCCTCGACGGTCGGTGTCGTGTGGAATTGAATGCTGGTCCCAAAGGTGATTTGCGCTTCGCCGGCGGGCTCGGGGAAGATAACCGCCAGCGCAATCCCCGCCACAATGATGGCCGCAAAAAGCAGCAGCTCCCAGTTACGACTCAACCACCTCATGTCGACCCTCCCGCCTCTCCTGCTCTTTACACACGGCCAGCTCCAGCTTTTCGTTCCACCGCTCCACCTCAAGAATGACATTCCACATCGAGCTAGCCGCTTCACTCAGGCCGGCGATCCGCAGGTCATCGCGAGCCATCCGCAGCAGAGAGGCCGCACTATCCACCCGGGCGACAGCCAACACGAGGGACGTGGCCTTGTCGCTCATTGCCGCACCAGCCCTTGGTGCTCTACAAGCACCACCATCTCACCGCAGCCGAAACATTGCTCAACACCCACATCGGGGTCGTAACGGATCTCCCCACCGCATCCATGCTTTTTGCACCACCGGCCAGTGACCTGGAAGCCACGCCGCTTGGGCTTCTCGCCGCGCTTGGGGCTCCCGTAGGCGCGTCGGCGGACAGCGTCATACGTCTCCAGCTCGGTCCAGGTCGGCACGTCGCCGGTCTCTTTGAAGTAGGCGTCCCAAAACTCCAGGAACTCGACGTCGCCAGGCTGGGGTGGTTGCACCGGCGGGGGAACCCACCCGATCGGCATCATCTTCCCCAGGTGCTTATTCAGCTCGGACCGAGGCTCATGCTCCGCTAGCTCTTTGCCTTGGAGGTACTCACCCGGGTCGCCGATCGCCGTTGGCCTGAAATAGTTGCGATCGACCTCGCCTTGCGACGGGAGCGGCACGCGCATGAGAGCCAGCGCCTTTTGGCGCAAGGCGATATCCTGCTCTTCGGTGCGTTGATCTTCGAGAGGGGGTACGTCGTTGGCCAGGCCCGCGGAGGAACCAGCAGAGGATTTCAGCGAGCCGACGTTGATGATCTTCACCAGCGTCTCCCCGTTCGGCTTCATGCACAGGTGTACCTCGCCCTCGGGGATCATCGGGTCGATCACGATCTCAGGTTCGGGCAGTTTCTCAGCCATGGGGACGCATCTCCCAAGCAAGTAACGCTTGCCCGTCAGGTCCCCGGAATCGGGGGTCCATCGCCGGCAACGCAACATAGCCATAGGTCAAAATAGGCTTCATGCGGACCGTCAGCTGCAGAGGAGCGACACCGCGCTCATGGTCTGCTGCGTAAAAATTATAACTGGGGATTGGGCGACTCACAGGAGCCCCTTCTGCATAGCTAACCAGTCAGTGATAATCAGCGTGCCCTCATCGCCCTCGCGCCAGACCTCCGACTCATCGCTGATCTGGTTCTGCGGGATCCAAAAGTCCTCGCCGCCGATCTCGACCAAGATGGCCTTGGTGGTCTCCGCCTTGCACATCACATCTTCGAAGGGGACGTCAGCCATCGTAGCCAACAATCTTAGCGATGGCCTTCCAGCTTTCGTAACTCAGCTCCTCTCGGTAGCCGAGCCCTTCCATTTGGCGCAGGATTTGATTTCGATGTTTCCGCACCCACACCCGACGATTGAGCTGCTCCTCGCTGAAGATCACCCCATGAATGACATCGATCCCCTGCTCGCGAACAACCTTCTTAGGAATTTTGACTTCCTTCCAGCTCGCTTTGGCGTACCATGCCACGCGCGTCTCGCGCGCGATAGTTCCCTCCACCCAATGCTCGCGCCATATGGGCGGGCCCTGGCCCCCGATAGCGCCGCGCTTCTTCTCCGCCGCAGTCGGCGGATGATACTTGCGCCGGTACTCATCGAAGACCCAGACCTTCTGACCTACTTCGAGTAGCGGCTCTTTAACCTTTTTTGCCACGAAGTCCCTCCATCAAAGAGCCCAGCAAACTCTCGTCAGTCTGCGTCTCAGCTTGGAAGGATTCAAAAGTCGGACATCCCTTCCAGGCTTTGATCTCCACCCGGTGTTGGCCATTGTGGCTCAGGTTCGCCGCCGGGCTATCGACAGGATGATGCCGATTGATCCCAGCCTCCTGGACAATCGTGATGTCATCCATCTCGATGACCGCAGGCTCTCCCCCCTGATCCAACATCTCGATGGTGATGCGCACTCGTCCGGCCCCCTTCATCGCTTGATCCACTCGGGATCGATTGCCACGTCACCGTCGAGCAACGGAGAGAGACCATTCCGCTGACGAAGCTTGTTGATGGTGAGCGGGGTCTCTCGCGGCGTCTGCACGGTGGCGATGTGGACACTAACGTCAAGCCCTCCCGCCTGAGCCGCCAACGTATCTGGGGCCCCTATTAGCGCCCCCGCCGTCAAATCGTCGTCATCTCTCAGGGAAACCTTCTTGATACCAGCTTCCATGAGAGCGCATTTGATCAACGCCGCCACTGTCGTTTTGCCTTCTTTGATCTTCCCGTGAATCGTAATCAACATCGCTATCTGACCTCCTGTTGGGAGCACCCGCCATGCCTCAGACCAACCATTCGCGTTGTTGGCCCTCACAACAACGGGGGCTCAATAAGACATAATGCGATTGAACCGGGAAATGGTCACTGCCCAGGCAATTCAATTCGATCGCCGCGGAGAAGGGCATCTACGGAGCAACGGGCCCACTCGATCTGCTCCAGGCTCGCCGCCTCGTCGTCGAGCACCGAGTAGAGCTTCTCCAGGCCGTCGACCAGATCGGCGACCCCGTATTCTACCATCCTCTTGCGCCGTTTGCCGGCCTTTGGGTTGCGCCTCACGCGCGCGCCGCCCGGACATAATCAACGAGCTGGTTGGTCGACCATCCGTAAAAGCGGCCGCCGGACTCGAAGTCGACGCCGCTGATCGTGGCATCCCAGTCGGTCACCGCCTGCTTTGCTTGCTGATAGAGGCCGTCGTCTTTGTTGATGACCGCCCGGGTGAAGTCGATGAAGCCCTTCCGCATCTCGGCCGTCATGTAGGCGTAGGCGAAGGGCTCACCGAAGATGTCGGAGACCTCGGCGAACTGCGACTTGAAAAGCCCAAGCTGCTCGCCGGCATGACCCGGAGTCTCGATGTCGCGCGCCACCGCCTTGACCTTTTTAGGCGCCGCGTCCTTCGGTTTCTTCCGCTTCACCGGGGTGCGCTTCGGGGGCGGGAAAATATCCGGGTAGTCTGGAGCCAACTCCACCACCCGTAAGCGACCCGCATGGGTAATCTCCCCGCTGACCGCGAGCAGACCCAGCTCGGTAAGAAGAACGCGTGCCCCCTCGGGGATGTCCCCGGAATGCTTCATAGCCTGAGAGAAGAGCGCCACGTTGGCTACCTCCCCAAGGCTCCCCGTATTACCCCGCTCATTATCGGCCAACACTTCTCGGGCAATTTCATTCGCCACGCGGACCGGGATACCGGGGTACTTCTTGGCGATCCTCCCCGTCGCCTCCCCGAGTCCAGGCTTTCGGGTCGTCTGCTTCGGGAGCGGGGGCCCGGGAGCCGCCGCGCCCGCCAACGCCGCCTCAGCCTCACGAATGGCGCTGTCGATGTCCGACCCGGGCCGTCCCGCCTGAGCATTCTGGAGCTTACGCAGCAGGCCCATTCCCTCAACATCTGACAGATGAGGATATTCTTGCCCCATCAGGTGCGTGATTCGTTGTATCTTTTCTGCAAGCAGGGTTCCCACCTCGGGCC
>SDBV01004234.1_pt1 | contig 20770 bp, 15 predicted proteins | sample 2277081 | NCBI WGS metagenome assembly SDBV01 (sample SAMN10402039, study PRJNA504765) | marine sediment metagenome | isolation source: marine sediment core GS10_PC15, 223 cmbsf | place: Arctic Ocean: Southern Knipovich Ridge | collected 2010 | reverse complement strand
CGGGTCGTGGGTGTCGTTGTCGAGGGCAAATCAGGCCGGCAGGCGATCCTGGCTCCTGTCGTGATTGACGGTAGCGGCGACGGAGACATTGCCTGCAGAGCAGGAGCGCCTTTCGAGATGGGGCGCCCCGGGGACGGCCTGCTTCAGCCAACGACGCTGGAGTTTGTGCTCAGCGGTATAGACCGGGATCAGTTTCTGGGCTATATGCGAGAAGATCCCACCAATTACGGTTTCAAGAAGGAGATACAGGCAGCGAGAGCCAAAGGCGAGTACGTGGGAAGGGATCGATTGGATTTCCATCGGTTCACGCCTGGGGGTGTGATGACAGGCATAAATGTGACCCGTATGCACGACGTGGATCCCACGAATGCGCAGGACGTGACCCGAGCGGAAATCGAAGGCAGGAGGCAGGCGACGGTGGTCGTCAGCTTTTTACGCAAGTACATACCGGGCTTCGAGGGATGCGAGATAACAGCCTTCGCAACCCAGGCCGGGGCGCGGGAGAGCCGCCGTTTTGTAGGCGGGTACATGCTGGAGGACAAGGATCTGCTCGAGGGATCGACTTTCGAAGATTCCATCGCCGTCTTTCCGGCGCTCACGGATGTTCATGATCCCAAAGGTTGGAAGGTGGAGCAGCATTTTCCTGAAGAAGGCGAGGTCTTCGAGATTCCCTACCGGTGTCTCGTGCCTAACGAGGTCGATGGTGTATTTGTCGTAGGCAAATGCATCTCCGCTTCCAGTTTTGTGGAAGCGGCCACCCGGTTTATGATCTGTTCCATGGCTACCGGTCAGGCCGCGGGAGTGGCGGCGGCTACATGTTCCTCAAAGGGAATCCTGCCGAGAGAAGTGGATGTGTTTTCACTTCGCAAGGACCTTTTAGACCAGGGTGCGGTCGTTTCAGCGTAGGAATCTCATTTTGAAGAATATACTTTGTCGCAGCCTTTTTGTAATCGCGGCTCTCGCCTTCATGTCGCAACGAATCAGAAGGGGACCGAGGGGGTTTTTTTTGTGGCGCTGATAGGACGTTCTCTCTACGGGGGTCTCATCGAGCTGATATATGGGATTTTGCGTTTAATGTTGTCGGATCGCTGTTTGGTTTGCTCGCCGGCTTTGCAATCTTTCGAATGCGCTTCGCCGATGTCCGCCAATGAGATCTCATAATACACAAAAGGGAGGAAAACGATGCGAATTCTCATGATCGGTGGCACGGGTAAATTTTCCAAACGGGTGACCGAGTCGGCCGTGGCCCGTGGCCATGATGTGACCCTGTTCAATCGGGGACAACGACAGCTACCTGCCCCTGGCCTACCTGTCATCACAGGTGATCGGAGCGAAATCCGCAAACACGCCGGGGAGATTGCCGCTTTCAATCCGGAAGTAGTGATCGACTCCATCTGCTATAAACAGCCGGAGGCAGAGGATCTCATTGCGCTTTTCACTGATATCAAACGTCTCATCATGATCAGCACGGTTGATACATACGGAGAGGATACCTCTTGCCACCCCATCGCTGAGGCACAGGAACCGCAGCCGGTCAGCGACTACGGAAAGGGCAAGCTCGCCTGCGAGCGGCTCCTTCTCGAGGCCTTCGATCAGCGGGTGACCATCTTTCGGCCCAGTCATATTCTCGGCCGTGGCTTCGTCACCAAGAGCCTGTGGAGCCGGAGCCCCTATTTAGTGGATCGCATCAGAACGGGAAAGATAGTTCCGGTCCTGGACGGCGGACGGAATCTTATGACCCCCGTGTACGCCGGAGATATCGCTGAGTGGATCATGAGGGCTCTGGAAAAACCCGAGACTGGTGGAGAGGTCTTCAACGCTGTGGGCGGTCAGATTATCACGAGCAAACGTTACTACGAGATCGTGGCCAAAATCCTGGGAGTCGAGCTGCGTATTGTCTCATTGCCCTCAGCTGTTTTTTGCAGACTCTTTCCTTCTATACCCCAGTACAACTGGCACCGACCTTACTCCTGCCAGAAGGCTGTCAATGCCGTGGGCTACGCGCCTCGTTTCACGCCCGAGATGATGCTCCGGGAGACCGTCGAGCACATGATCGGGAATGATCTGATTGAGGATTGCGGAGAGGATCCCTTCGACGATGAGCTCGTGGAAATGCTCCTTGGCCACGAAGCAGAAGTAAAAGCAAAACTGCAAGAGAGAGATCTCCCGTAGCCGGTTTGTCGGCATACCCTCGTTTCAGATAACTTCTATAGCCGAGCCTGATGTACTGGAGTGAGGCTGCGGGACGGGCCGATGCTTTCTTGCCCGGCCCCTGTCACTCTTTCCCGTATTAAATCTCATTCGCAATCGTCTCCTCGATCAGGGCGACTGCGTTCTCCACGGGAACATCCCTCATTATAGGCTTACTAGATGAGAAGACATAACCACCGTTCTTACCCAATTCCTGCTTCAACATTCGAACTTCGGCCCGCACCTCTTCGGGTGTCCCAAAGGGAAGAAGGCGCTGCGTACCCAACCCGCCCCATAAACGGATGTGCTGTCCGTACCGCCTCTTAATCTCGTAGACCGGCATCGCCTCTGGTTGAAGGCTCTGCAGAACGTCCAGTCCTATATCTATCAGGTCCGGGATGATATCGAATACACTGCCGCAGGAATGGTGTAATGTCATTTTCCCGATTTTGTGGATCCGGTCATAGATCCTGCCCAACCGGGGCTTGATAAAATCACGCCACCTCTGGGGTCCTATCATGACTCCCCGCTGATCTCCAAAATCATCCGTTACCATGATCGCATCACACGGTAGCTCCGATAATGCATCGATAACTTCCAGCTGTCTCTCCGTGAGAATATCGAGAAGCTCATGCACAAAGGTCGGCTCTAAAACCAGATCCGAGAAGAACTCCTCATAGCCTCTTATCATCCACGCACTCTCCAGAAGACCGGCCCCATAGCCAACAACACTGAAAATCGTCTCCCCTGCCTCTTCCAACCCGAGACGGGTTTCTTCATAGCTTAGCACCGATCTGCCGAACAGCTGATCCTCTTTCTCTTTGACCACAGGTTCCTTCCTGACGTAGGGCGCGTAGTGAGGCACTTTGAATCCACTCAGGCTGGGGTCTTTCAGGACGGGCTCCACCAGATGGAGAGGCTCTCCTTCCTGCCAGATTGTACCGTGTATATCTGCAAACCTCGTTTCATCGACATACCTCTTCGGCCTCCAATCAAGATCTATCCGGAGTATATGGTCCTGAATCCTGGTCTGCCAATCGCTGTTTCCATAGTAGAGATTCAGCTTATCCTTCGCACCCTGGTCGTACCAAACGGTATAGGGCGTCGGTCGCACCTCTTCAAAACGGAATGCTCTTAAAACGCTATCCCTGATTGTCACTGCAGCTCCCCCTCTCTCAGGAAGGATAATACGAGATGGAAATTGTTTACAAGCGTGCGTTGTGGTGAGTCTATCAGATGTTCGTGTATGCGTCTGCGCCGGTACAGCCTCCCCGCTTGCAGCGGGGAGGCGCCGGGCATCGGCGATCCGTTAGCAATCACCCCTCTTTGTAGACTCGGATTTCATACAGCCTGGCCGAAGGATCGCCGTTTGTGCCCCGTACTTCCAGTCTCAGTTTTCGGGAGCTCACCGTATCGAATCGGTGAATACGCCTGCGCTGATAGTTACCCTCAACAACACTCACGCTCTTCCAGGAGCCGTTCTGATCGTAGTAGAGTACGTAGTCCCTGACGCATTCGGGAGGCTTGTAGAGCCCCGGCGTCTTCATGTGAGGTTTGTTAAGGTTCGTATCGAAGGTGAGGTAGACGGTGTCGAAGGATACCTCCCTTCCAAAGTCCAGCTCCACGCTCTGGGGCAGACCGGCTCCGGGATCGGAGATCCAGATGTTCGTCCACCTCTCAGGCCGGGTAGTACCGCTGAGGATGTTCTCCGCCTCATAAGGCCTGGAGTCCGGAGAGAGCCGCATGGTGTACGCCCCCTTCTGAAAGGAGAAGCGCTTGAGAATACGCGAGGCGGAAACCGTGCAGGTTGGCGGATTCGCGGTGAAGCGCCAGTATACCCCCCCTTCGCTCTTTACACCGATCCAGTAGAGCCGCTTGGGATCCACCTTCACATCCAGGTCGAACCTCACCCAGGAGAGGCTGTTCGCCTGCACCTTCGCCTGCACCGTCTTAAGACTCCCCCCGGCCTGAAAGTCCCAGATCGCATCCGCGCTGTACAGGGTCAGCTCCGCCTCCACGTCCTGCGCACACCGACTCTCCAGCAGCAAATCGATCCGCTCGATCCGCTCCGAGGAAACCGGAAACATCTGCGCCCGTTCGGTGTCCAGCTCGGAGAGATAGAGCCAGGTCTGACGCGGATTGAAGTACTCCATTCCTATCTTTCCCTCTTCGAACCGCAGGGCTGCACTGCTGCTGACCGTCACCTCGGCACCTCTCGCCAGATCCTCCCCATCCTCATTCACTACATGCGGGATGTAACAGTCCTGCTTCAACAACTGCTGCTGCAGCTCCTTGATACGACCCCCGTACAACTCCCGCGGACTCATGCCGTGCTTTTTGCACAACCCCACGGCCGTTCCAACCGCCTCTCCCATTACAGCACAGGTGGCCATCAGCCTTACCGTTCCCAACGCCACATGCGTCGCACTCACATCCCTTCCGGCCATAAAAAGATTGTCCACATCCTTGGAGTACAGAGAGCGAAAAGGGATCGAGTACACGTACATCTGCCTGTTGTCTATCTCTTCCACATTGCCGTCAAAGGTCGGCTCGGGAGGCTCATCCTTGGTCAGAATTCCTCCCATGGTGTGCACATCGATAAACCACCCTCCATAGGCAACGGAATCCTCGAACTGCACGCTGTTTTTCACATCACGCTCGTTGAGAATGTAGTCACCCATCACACGGCGGCTCTCCCGTTTTCCCGGCACGCTTCCGATCCAGTCCAGGCTCAGGTTTTCGGCTCCGTGATCGCCGTAGTTCTTGATGTGGTTCCACACCGCCATCAGCTGTTTTGTGAGCTCATGCCTGATCGCGTCGTTCTCCCCGATAGTGTTGTACGGGGGATTGCCCACCTCGATCCACCAGTAGCCGCCGCGTACGTCCTCGTGAGTCCTGTGGAGAAGGTCTTCCTCGCTTCGGTATTCCGGCGTTCCCTCAGGCGGGGTGAAAGGCACAGGCTGTCCCGCATCCTCGGCGTGGAACAGCAGGCTGCTGCCCATGGTGTAATCATCCGGCTGCTCAGGGGCCAGGCTCTCATCAAACTCGCCCCGACCCTCACGGCCCATCCGGCACTCGGCCCCGGCGCGCTCTGCCACAACTCCGTCACCCGAGGCGTCCACGAACATGTCCGCCTCGATGGTGAGCTCGGTCTCCGAGCCCAGCTGTCTGCACTTCAGCTCCTTGATTTTTCTTGTTTTGCCTGCAGCCATTTCAACGTTCTCCGCAGCGGTCTCCAGGTACAGATCGATTCCCTTCTCGGCCCGCACCGCGTTGTACATCACCGTGTCCCACACGGACGTAGCGTCACCGAGCCAGATGCGCCGGGGGTTCTGGACCCGGTCCTCGAGGTGCATCTCCTCGAGGATCCCCGTCTCCCGCGCCCAGGGATTGAAATCGCACGCCCCGCCGATGGGCACCCGGACCTCGCTGCTGGAGTTCCCGCCCAATACCGACCGGTCCTGGATGAGGGCCACGCGACACCCCTGGCGGGCCGCCGCAATAGCAGCACACACCCCGGACAGACCACCACCGATCACCGCCACATCGTACTTATTTGCCATTTTGTTCGCTCCTTCCTTCTGTGTTGTGTTATTAGTGAGACATACGCGGCTGTTCTGCCGCCCTAACAAACTGCCCAGCAAATGCCGTCGCCACTTAGCAAGTGCTGTCGCCACTTAGTAGGTGGCGACGGTACCTAATAGGTGCCGTCGAGTACAGCTCCCTGTTCTTTCAGCCGTGCCCGGAGCTCTCTGATGCGGATCTCCCGGGTCTTTAGATTGTCCGGTACGCACATCGCTGCCGCCGTGCCGGCCGCCTGTCCGGTGGCCATGCATGTGCCCATCACCCTGGCCGTGCTGTGGGCGCCCCGCGTAGAAGAGAGACACCGCCCGGCAATGAGAACGTTGTCGAGCTCACGGGGCACGAGGCAGCCGAAGGGGATATCGTAGGATCCGCCGTCGCTAATGTGAGTCCGTATATGATCTGTGCCGCTTCCGTGTATATCGTACTCGTGACCGCCTTTGGCGATTCCCTCTTCGGTCTTGCGGCCCTGCAGCACGTCCTCGTCGGTGAGCACATAATCCCCCATGATACGGCGGGTCTCCCTGACCCCGATTTTCGGAGCCAGGCCGGAAAGGGACGAATCTTCGAACCCCGGCACCTTCTTTTTTAGGAAGCTCGAGCATATGAGCACCTGGTTCATGAGCTCCGTCAGCGATGAGCTCAGCTGGGGGGTGTTGACGGCGTTGATGCCCGCGATCCGGGTCGAATTGATGCTCACCTCTCTGCGCGGTATCGAGACCGGAGTGATGGCCAGCATCGAGCAGGGGTAGATCTCTCCCTTTTTGATGGCCTCACCCAAAAGGGGTCCCTCGGCCACGAGAAACACTTTCGGGTATCCCTGTCTGTAGAGCTCCACAGCGCACTGTTCCTTGGATTTGGTTATGAAGGGAGATTCGGCCAGGGAGACGTTTTCGGGATGATCCCGGACAAAGGCGAGAAGCCGCTCGGTATCGACATTGCTCATGCGAAAGACCATGCTGACAGGCTGCAGCTCGCCCTGCTCCCCGCCCATCTCGTACGGAGCACCGGCCCATGCGGCTATATCCCCGTCGCCTGTGCAGTCAACAAAGCTCTTAGCCCTCACCATTGACCGACCGTGTTTGTTAACTACCATGACACCCCGGATCTTACCGCCCTCCAGGATGACGTCCTCGGCAAAGGTGTAGAGAAGCAGAGAGACGCCGTGACGCTCGAGGAGCTTCACTATGGCTATGTTTATCACCTCCGGGTCGATGCAGACCACCCACAGCGTGCGCCAGTCCGAAAAGGCACCGGTAAAGCCATCGAGCTTTTTACACTCATCGAGCAGCTCGGTGAGATATCCGCCCACGATCCACTCCCCCCGGGAGTTCAGGCAGCCGTCGATTGGAAGCCCCGAGATCAGGTCGCCGCCCACCATCGGTCCGCTTTCTACCAACAGCGTGTCGGCACCGTTTCTGGCAGCAGATGTCGCCGCTGCTATCCCCGCGCTGCCGCCGCCCACCACGACCACATCGTAGTGTATTTCCTTAAAAGCCTGAGGCATTTCTACTCCTTTCTCTGTGAATCAACTCTTTCTATCATTTTTTCTAATCACCGCCTATTCTTTAACTGTCCGAGCACCTCGACAAAGTAGCAATTGTACTGCAATTTCTGCGATAATCAAGCCGGAGGCGGGACATGATGCAAAGCATTGAGACCATCGACGGTTTTGTAAAAAGAAACAAGAGAGCTCTCTGGGTTTTCAAGCTTGAGAACAATTTCTGCGTACCCTCGGAGCTCGTCGGTTACGAGTTCAATTCGCAGTGGCTGCAGATAGATAAAGTTGGCACCATTGAAATCCGAAAGGGTTATGTCTGGGATGGGTGCACGTTCAAGAAGAGCGTGCTGGATATTTTCATAGTGGGAACTCCTGACGGGATTATCGATATTGAAACCCTGAAACCAAAGACCTGCTACGCCTCGCTGGTTCATGACGCCCTGTATCAATACTACGGATACCATGGGGTTCGGCGAAGAGATATCGACAGGCTGTTTTTAACCATGATGAGAAAGAAAAAGTTCAAACCGGCGCTCTTGTACTATCTGGTGGTGCGGGTATTCGGCGGGCTGTTTTTCTGCGGACGAAAACGCATCAGGGTGGACGGAAAAGTGTATTTCAAGGATTACTGGGAGAAGAAACAGGAGCAGAACCCTCAGTTTCGAGCAACCTGAGCTTTCTCCAGAGCCCGCCGCCGTAACCGCCGAGCCCTCCGTCGGCGTTGATGACGCGGTGGCAGGGGATGAGGATGGCAATCCGGTTGAGGCCGTTCGCGTGGCCGACGGCACGGGCCGCTCCCGGGGTGCCCAGCTCCCGGGCGAGGTCAGCGTAGCAGCGGGTTTCGCCGTATGGAATCCGGAGCAGGGCTTCCCAGACGCGGCGCTGGAAATCCGTTCCCGGGTACAAGAGGGGCAGGTCGAAGGAGCGTCGCTTTCCCGTAAAATACTCCTTCAGGTCGGCCATGAGCCGGTCAAAGAGCGGGCTGTCTCCGGGAAACAGGGGCAGGCGGAAACGGCGCTTCACGGTCTCCAGCTGCGCCTCCATCATTCTCCGGTCGGTGAACTCGAGCAGGCAGATCGCGCCTTCCGTGGCTCCTGCCACCATGGGTCCCAGGGGGGTTTCAATCCAGGCAAGGCGAACGTAGTCATTCTCTCGAACCGCACCCGGCGGCGCCTCTGCGGCTTTGGCAAAGGCTTCGCGGAAGCCGGAGTGCGACTCCCATCCATGATCGAATACGGCGTCATCAATACTGCCGCCCTTGCGGATATCGGAGAAGGCTGCACCAAGACGCCGGGCCCGGCTGTAGGCCTGGAAGGTCATGCCGTAAACCCTCAGGAAATACCGACGAGCTGCAACGGGGTCCAGGCCCTGTGCCCGCAGCTCGGCGTCACGGATCCGGCGGGACGGGTCTGTCTCCACCTGTTCGATCAGCCTGGACACCCAGGCAGGGGTATGCTGTCCCTCCTCAAGAGGGCGGCAGCGCTGACAGGGGCGAAATCCGGCGAACAGGGCTTCCCGGGCAGTGGCATAGAACTCGACGTGCTCGGCTTTAGGCCTTCGCGCCGGGCAGGAGGGCCGGCAGAATATCATAGTGGTTGTAACGCCTGTGAAAAAGAGTCCGTCGTAGGAGGCGTCCCGTTGCATCGAGGCGCGAAGCATCTCATCACGGTCGCTGCAATCGCTGCGATTGCGACGATCGCTACGATCGTAGCGATCGTGGCGACCGTAGCGATCGCGAAGGGTTTTTCGTTCTGTGTTCATGGCTTCATGATATATCTTTGCCCGCGGGTATATCCACCGAAAAATGCACAGAGAATTTGAAACCTGTCGCGCGATCGATGATGCTGCCGGTGAGCTCTAAACCTAGAGCAGTCTCCCGGCCTTGATCTCCAGATAGGTGTTGGCCAGGGCCGTTGCCAGCTTCGACGGCACGCTGTCGAGGCACAGAATCCCCTCTGCCCGAAGCAGGCTCAGCTCTCTGGACCTCCTCTCGGCAAACTCGTGGGCGGCGGCCAGCCGGAGCGCGCTGTTAAGGTCATGTACCTTCGTTTGCACGACCCGGTCGATCGTCTCTTCCCGAAGGCTGGCGAATAGGACCAGGTGGCGTTTCATCAGCGAACGAGTCACGCCGAGTAGATTCTGCGGCTGCTGATCACTCAGGTTTGAGACCAGGACCATGAGAGAGCGCTTGTGTACCCGTTTGGCGCAGTCCTCCAGCGCCTGGGCAAGGTCGGAGGCATACACCGAGGGCTGGATGTCGTAGGTGCTGTTGAGCAGAATGTTAACAGTACTGACCCCTTTTCGGGGAGAAAGGTGCCGTTTGGGCCCGCCAAAGGTCATGAGGCCCACGCTGTCTCCCTGGCGGAGAGCGATGTGAGCTAAAAGCAGCACCGCATTCAGCGCATGATCAAAGTGGGAGAGCATTTCGTCACGGGCACGCATCCGCCTTCCACAATCCAGGAGAAGCATGATCCGCTGGTCCTGCTCCTCCTGGTATTCACAGGAGATGAGCTTGAGCCGTCTCGAGGTGGCCTTCCAGTTGATCTGGTTGGAAGCATCGCCAAAGCGGTATTCCCGCAGCTGGTGAAACTCCAGCCCGGTTCCCCGGCGCGGGTGCTGGTGGATACCGATCTGGCCCACGCGGTTTTCGATGGCGACAAGGGAATAGCGGACAAGGGACTGGAAGTTCGGATAGACCCGGACCGACTCCTGCACCCCTCCCCGGATCTTGCGCTGCCACAGGCCGAGGGGCGATCGCATCCAGGCGGCTATGCTGCCGAAGTCGAAGTTACCGCGCTCGGTGGGGATCACACGGTAAAAAACCGAGGCCTTCTTCCCGGGCTGCAGGCGTAACGTCGCCGGAAGCCCCTCCGCGTCCAGGCTAGGCGGATGGTGATCGTGGATCTCGAGCTGGATCTCCCGGCGGAACAGCCGATGGAACGGGTGGCGCCCCGAAGGGAACATATGACGCCCTGCACTTTGCAGCTGCAGCTCGACCTGGGCGGGGACACCAAGGGCCAGAATAGTTCCGCACCGGCGGGCCATCGAAGGAGCGGGCAAAATGAGCACCCAGAGCAGGTCGCTCAGCAAAACAGTGCATAGCAATCCAGTCGACAGGCTCCAGTACCGGATGGACACATCTGCCAGCACTACTGCGGTTGAGGCTAATACCCAAACCGCGACTAGCATGATGAGCCTGACAGTCGTTTTCATTGACGGGGGGCTTCCACGGATTCGAGCAACTTCTTGAGAATCTCATTGGCTCTCATGCCTTCGATTTCCATCTCGGGTGATAAGCGGATCCGATGGCGCAACGCGGGGATTGCCGCCCTTTTGATGTCGTCGGGAATTATGAAACCCCTCTCCTCGAAGAGTGCCCATGCCCGGGCGGCACGGATCAGGGCCAGGCTGCCTCTTGGTCCCGCCCCGGTGGCGATTCCAGGCCAGGCTCTGGTCTCAAACACGATCCGCACTGCGTAGTCGACGACTTTTCGGTCGACCCGGACCCGGGCGGCTGCCTGCTGGAGCTCTATCACCTCGGCGGCCGTCGCCACCGTCTCGATCCCTTCCAGGGGAAGGGAATCTCCGGGCCTGCCCGCTGTCACTCGCTCCACCATTTCGGCCTCTTTTTCGGCGCTGGCATAGCCGATTTCGATCTTGAGCAGGAAGCGGTCCAACTGGGCGTCCGGGAGGGGGTAAGTGCCTTCGTGCTCCAGCGGGTTTTGGGTAGCCAGCGTCATAAACGGCGCCTCCAGGGGTATGGATTTCCCTTCCAGGCTCACCTGCCGCTCCTGCATGACTTCCAGCATGGCCGCCTGGGTCTTGGCGGGCGCCCGGTTGATCTCATCGGCGATTAGAAGGTTGGTAAACACGGGTCCCCGCCTGGTCTCGAATATTCCCTTTTGGAGGTTGAACAACACATGACCGGTGATGTCGCTGGGCATGAGATCGGGAGTGAACTGCACGCGGGCCGAGGTGCCGCCAAAGCTTTTGGCCAGGGCACGAACCAGCAGAGTCTTTCCCAGACCCGGCAGGCCCTCCACGATTACGTGCCCTGAAGCGAGCAGGGTGACCAGCACCTGTTCAATCACTTCATCCTGGCCAACGATGCTCTTGGAGATCTCCCCGCGGATGGCTTGAATCGTTTCTGTCAAATCCTTCAGCTCGCCTGTTTCCAGAGGTGTCACAGTGTCCGGAGGTGGTGAAGAATCGTTTTTGTTCTGCTTCATAAGCTTGCACGAATCCTTTCTAGTTTGGTAATGACATCGACAAACTGTTTCTCGTCGATCCTTATTTTGTTGCGAGTCTTTGACTCGGTCAGTGGTTTTAGCTGCTCTCTGTCCAGGCCGAGTAGAAGCTCCAGCCGGCTGAGCTGCATCGCCGAAGGCAGCCTTTCCCAGGAAGGCTGCTTGTCCCCGAAGGGATGCTTGTCCCAGGAGGGATGTTTGCGGCAGATGTCGCGCCGTACCGTACGGCGGACACTTTCTACAAGCTGGGCCCGATAACCCTGCCCCCAGAGGAAGCGGCCGACTGCGTCGAGATGCTCCGTTAGCCCCCGGCGTACCGGTTCCGGATCCCTGTGCATCGGCCCCAGTCGTGGCGCGGAGAAACCGATCACCGAGGCTATGAGAACGGACAGACTGATCAGTATCGGCCAGCCGTGCCGCGCCACGATGCTCAGCAGCGGGGCGAACTCCTGCCCGTAGACGATGAAGACCCCGCCGCCGCGGATGCCGTTTTCAGTCGCCAGGTACCAGAGAAACCGGCCGCCATCCTCCGCATTGATCCAGCGATTGCTCATGAAATGTGAATCGGAAAGCACGGTCAACAGACCCCTCCCATGGCGGATGTGCAGCATTCTGACATCATTCTCAGGAGTGCTCCAGAAGGCTCTATCCTCACTGTCGATCAGCACAACGGCACGGTCCATGGGCACGGATACGCGCCCGGCAGAAACCGATGCGGTTTCTGCTTGGGATTCCGAAGCAGTTTCCGCTTGGGAAACCGAAGCGGACTTCGCTGCGGTCTCCGTCTGCCGTGAATCGTAGAGGCGAAGAGGCCTTGAACCGCTCAATTCGGGTTTCTCCTTGAGCATGTGTTTCTCGAGAACGCGCGACTCGATACCGAAGCGTTCCAGCAGCCGGTCCCGGACAGGCAGGTTCTCCTCAAAAAACACATCGACCGTTACAACCAGACTGCCCCCATGAGCCATCCATTCGAGAAGATCGCCAATCTGCTCTTCCGAGAAAGCGCGGCTTGATCCGGGAATGATAAGGGTGCCGTCGCTCTGCGGTAAATGCTTCACTGTCGAGGCGTTTTCGAAGAACGTGACTTTCAAACCGAGCCTCTCCAGCAGCCATCCCGCCGCCAGATAGTCGTTCTCCATGGCCCTCTCGCCGTAACCGGTGAAGACCTCCCTTGTCTCCTGCTCGAAGCCCTGAAAGAAGCCGAGCGCCAGCAGTGCCAGTGAAAGCAGGACGGCCAGCACTATGAGCGTTGTTCTGAGCCTATGATTCAACCCGCGCCTCCTGCAGCTGGGTGCCCAGTTTATAGAGCTCGTTGAAATCCCGCTGGCCCAACTGCTGCCTGGCGTAGGCCTGATGAAGCCAGGCCCAGGTCGCTTTTTCGAAGAATACCGCTGCCCTTTCGAAGGATGCTGCTGCCGGATGCTCGCTTTCCCGGGCAAGGTTTTGGCGTACGCGACTCAAGGCTTCCATTTCTGTGGAGCTATCGGGGATATCGATTCTGGCTGTTTCGCTGAAATAGGCCAGCCCGCCGCGGTACAGCAGGCTGAGAGCGGAGCGGCTGTCCCCCTCCTGCCAGCGGCTGGCGGCAGCGGCCAGCCAGTCCGCCGGCAGCACCTCCGGCTCGGGCTCATGAGTGCCCGGCCCAATCCCCCGGCTGTCTGTCTGCCGGTCGGCGGCGGTTTTTCGTTTCAGAGCCAGTCTTTTGCCCCGGCTGACAACCAACAGGTAGCTGAACAGGAACAGGGCAGCTCCGCTGAGAATCCAAGGAGCGATCCTGGCTACCCAGGTGGCAACGTCGGATAGAAAGGGCAGGCTGGCATCTCCGGGGTTCCGCCGATCCCTCGCCTCTCTCCGCCGCCACCTAGGGCGCCACACCGTCTGTTGCTCCACACTGCCGAACTCTTTGTGCTGCAGCACCTCATGGAGTGCGACCTCGATTTCCTCACCCGTCGGAGCGGGTGGGTTCACCGCATTAGTTGTTTCTCCATCGGGCGCCGATTGTGTCCAGCTCCTGCTGCCGAGAGAGAGAAAAACGAGCAGAACAAACGGAAGCACAAGGGTATTCGGTTTTGGCCACCCTATCCGCTTGACCCGCTCCGCAAGACGCCGGAACACGAGCTCGATGTCCCAGCCCTCCAGGTTGATTCGCCGATTTACGTAGAGACTGAACCCCGCGCCTATATAAAAAGGCTCAATGAAAGCCACGGAGAGCACGTAGAGCCAGTAGGTCAGAGCACTATTCAGCCGGCCCGGATCGGTGGAAAGGATCGACATCGACTCCCCGATCGGGGCATAGTTGGTAAAGATATGCACCAGGATAAAAAGTCCGTAGGCCAGCAATAGTTCGAAAAGCAGACAGACGATCGTCAGTCCCCCTGCGGCGAGTTTTCCTGAAGCGGTGATCAAGGCGAGTCGTTTTCTGATAGCTGCTGAGCCCTTGAGGCCTTCAAGGAGGCGCACAGGCAGTCTGTAGCTGCGCCAGGGAGAGAAGCGGCGGTAGCTCAGGTCCCCTGTCAGATGTCTTCCCAGGAATCGAGGCGTCTCGGCGATCAGCTCGAAGGAGAGTCTCTGGCCGAAAAAGGCCCGGCTGAAGATGAAGAGGGGGAGGCGGTCGTAGAAGGGTTTGAACCACCAGAATACAGCCAGTGCGATCAGGGGGTAGCTGCTCAGGGCCAGGTAGAAAATCAGGGCAGAGGGCAGCAGGCAGGCCAGGGTGCCGAGCTCGATGGAAGCCCACCAGCGCCGGGTCAGGGCGAAGCCCAGATCGATTGATTCCTTGGGGTTTCTCTGCCTTATGGCAACGGTTATACTATCATACTCCATGTCTTCGTCCACTGAAGAAAAAGTAGGTCAGCAATGCCAACCACCACCCCAGTCCGAAACCGTACTTGAAATAAATGGGAAGCTGAAGGGAGGACCAGAAGGCTTCGACGATGGCTGCCAGAAGCAGCATAACGGTGCTGCCGTACAACAGGGGCATCACCTGAAACGCGGTTCGCTTGAGCGAATCCACCCGGCGCAGCGGACCGGGTGCGATCAGAGACCAGCCGAGCTTGAGGCCCGTAACACCTGAGAGCGCGATGGCCATGAGCTCCAGGGCGCTGTGACTGCTGACAAAGGAGAGAAAAGTTTCGCCGTAACCGATCAGGATCAGGTGTCCGCTGACCGCACCCAGATAGACGCCGTTGTAGAGAACCATCAGGATACTGCCGACACCGAACAGGATTCCCCCCGCGAAAATCCGGAAAGCGATTCCAACATTGTTTAAAATGTAGAATCCAAACATCGCCAAACGAGATTTCTGGTCGTAGGGTTTGAGGAAATGCTCTGAAGCCGGGTTGTACATAGCCTCCATCTGGCGGACCTGCTCTGGGTGTATGATCGAGTAGACGAGAGCCGGGTGACTCTGCACGAGGAAGCCCACCAGCACCATGGAGCCGAAGAGCAGCATGACAGCGATGAGAATGGCCCTGTACTCTCTCCGCACCGCAGCCGGAAAGTGAAAGCGAATCATTAGACCTAATCCTGCCAACGAAAAGCGTCTTAAGCGATAGAGATGCTGGTGCCCACGAAGGGCCAGGCGGTTCAGACGATCGACCAGCGAGGCATCAAACTGCCGGTCCCGTGCGATGGCCAGGTCGTGGCAGAGCTGTCGATACAGCACTGGAAATGCCTCAGTACCTGCCTTTTTTTTGCGGTCAAGACGTTTGATCACCTCTTCTGTCTCATGCCAGCGGTCCTCGGCTCGTGCCCGAAATACCTCCTGTCTCATTTCTTCTCTCCCCTAATCCAGGCGGCCAAATCGCTAAGGGCAGAGACAGGGTCGGTTGATGCCAGGGGTCGCGAGTCAATATGGGGGGCTATGATGGAAGCCAGCTCCCTGGCTCTGGACTCTCCCAGAAAGACCGCTCGATCTGCAAAACTGACCAAAGCTTGCTGCTCGCTGAAATCCATAGTGATCGCCGGTATGACCGGATGACGCGGTTTAGCTGAAGCGGCCCGCCAAACCTTCGGCATTGTCGCACCACTGCCGTAGACGACGATGGTACCGGCTGCCAGATCACCGATCCTCCGAAAGCCCCGGGTTATGAGCATTGCCACCAGCCCGACGGGGAAAAGGACCGGCAGACCATCCACCACCCGGAGAAGATTCCGGATCAGAGATGCGCTCAGGTCAACGGGAGTGCCGTTTTGTTTGACCACCTGCAGGCCGAAGGCCTTCTTTCCCGGGGTGGATCCGTTTGCGAACAGCTCGAAGAGCACCGGATAGAACCAGTAGATGAGGAAAAAACCGATGTAGAACAGCCCCAGGCCGGAGTCTCCCAGAAAGACAGCGACAATAGCCATGGCAATGATCAGGCCGAAGCGAATGGCCATATCGATGAGCCATGCCTGGAGGCGGACGTAGGGACCTGCCGGATGCAGCTCCAGGACAATCCCCTCGGGAGACTCGACCTGATAGACTGTGTCGAAAAAACGCGTTTCCAAGCGATCCTTCCCGTCAGCTGAATATTCCAATGGCTAACAGGACGACTGACAGTACCATCGCCAATATCATCAGTCCAGCCATCGTGATCGTCAGAATGCCTGCGAACTTCCAGAAAGATTTCTGGTGACGCATTGCCTCCTCCAGAGCCTTGCTGCCGCCCTCGGCCAGAAGCTTCTTCAAGGCACCGGCGAAGCGGTGAAGATACAGAATCGGAAAGAAGTATAATACGAGCAGGCCTATGTACAGCAGGCCAGGTATAATCATTATATAGTTATCGAAAAGACTGGAGCTGGAAAAGCTTGCCAGTGTCGTCCCGATACCGAACAAACCAATCAAACCAAGAAAGACGAAACCCAGCGTTGCCAGAAATCGGACCCAAGGTCTGGTTTTCCGAAGGTGATCGATCATGGTGGTGGTCACACTTACTCCTACCAACGAGTGGGCCTCGGTCGTACCCACTGACGCCTTGGGCGCCTGATAGGGGTTGCTTTCCTCACTCATAGCAATCTCCTTGAATGCGATTCATAGTTGTCGGAATTCTATTCTTCCTTTTAGTATAATTCAAGACCACGAATCCCCTCCCATTTGCAGCGAGAGCAGGTGGTGTCAATCAATTCAGAGCTTTTCTGAGGCGGAAGTGCCGGATATCTACATCAGCACTTGCTCCCGGCTTCCTGCAACAATCTCCATCATCTCGAGGATGATTTCAGCAGACCTGCCGCTGAAAACCCAGGCAGTGAAAGGTTTTGTCGTGGATCGAAGCAGCTCATAAAAGGTCAGAACATCGGCGGTCCCTCACTGGATCCTGGATCTGCTTCAAGCCGTACAGAACCCGGGTCTCCCCGGCGTTGTAGGCGGCCAGGATGAGACAGAACGAGTCGGCTCCGAACATCGACACGAGGTCATTGAGTTAGGCCGCCGCTGCCCGGGTGGCCTTCTCGGGGTCGATCCTCTCATCTACTGATCCGTCAACTCTCAGCCCGTAATGCCTGGCTGTGCGGGGCATCAGCTGCCACATCCCTCTTGCCCCAGAGCGGCGGTTAAGGGCGTTGGGGTCGTACTTCGACTCCACCCAGGGGATAAGGTAATAATCCCGAGGGATCTTCATCTCAGCCAGGATCGGCTCGATGATCCCGATATACTTTTTCTTTCTCCTGAGCACAAGATCCAGGCTGCGGCTGTTCCTGAGGGTGCCGACATATCTTCCAACGGCTTGGGCAAACTCCGGATCCTCGGGTATGTTGGCCAATCCGTAGATGGTCCTGATTTTGGCCAGATCGCCGTTAACGTCGACCTTTCCGTATCCGCTGCGGAGCAGAAACCCGAAGAGCACGAGCAAGATAACCCCCGCGCCGATGCTCAGGGTCGCGGGCAAATGCTGTTTCTGAATCACCCCAAGAGGGAACCGGCGGAGAACTCTCCGCAGCAATCTTGCCCACCGCACTCTGGCCCGCAGAACACTATCCCACAGCACGCTGGCAGGAGGCGAGCAGAACTGGTAGACAGTTCCCTTGGGCGAGAGGGTCACGGTGTCGTTGTCGTGCAGCTCGACGGTGCCCCGGATCCTCAGCCCGTTCACAAATGTTCCGTTCGAGGAGCTCAAGTCCTCGATGAAACACCGGTATCCCTTCCGGAAGATTCTGCAGTGTCTCTTGCTTATGTATCTGATTTCTGCGACGACATCGTTGTCTTTGCCTCTTCCGATTGATGTAGAGTTCTTGCGCAGAGGGATTTTATCTGCAGAGGGGAGGGCTATCAGAAAACTTTTCACGGTTCAGTACACGATCATCACCTCTTCATATAAGAAAGAGAGGATTCTGTCTACCGGCGGAGCGATTTCCTGACCCGTGTTGGTCTTCGTGTGAAGCCTACAGCAGAGAAGCCTACAGCAGAGAGAGTCTACAGCAGAGAGTTCACCTCGCCTCTGCGGGGCACGATTACCTGACTTACCGACTCGATGGCAGCGGAATCCACGTTGATCACCCTGCCGAAGATCACCACGGATTTTTGCATTTCGACGATCGTCCCTGTGAGAATGTATTGAGCCGACAGAAACTGACCCACCCTGATAGCCTCTGTGGTTTCCATCAGATCCGACAGGGCGAGCTCCTGCTCTTTCAGCACAGCTTCGATATTCTCTCTTTCCAGGATATTAAAACCGGGCAGGTCGAAGAGCGTCTTTTCCGCGGTGCGATCGATCAGTGTGAGAATACCGGCAGATCGCCCGTCGGACAGGCTGAACCCGGACAGGGCGATGTTGCCCGGCTTCCGGGACTTGAGATCCAAAGCAATTTCGCGGAAGAGGTTGTTCAGGTGGTCGGTGAGCCCCCGCTCGGGGCTGACAGGCGCAATCTCCCGGTCCTCTACGATCTCATCGATTTGAGGTTCTTCGAGGCTCAAATTGTTCCCGAAGATACGGATGTACTTCTCCAGAACGGAGAGCTCTTTCTCGAACCCTTCGGAGTCCAGTCGTTCCCTCGCGTTGAGCATCTCCTTCTTGACAGTATTGGTCATGGCGATGAGCCCTCGAGTTCTCTGCCTGTATAGCTCGTCGCTGGTCTGGAGATGCTGAACCTCGTAGTACCCTGCTCCGATTCTCTTGAGCGCCTGGGCGTAATGGAGTAGTGTACCCGCCCTCAGAACATGGGCGTTCGAAAATCCGTCTACAGGATTCTTCGACGGCATAAACTCCACTGTAAGCTCGACGGGTTTTAAGCTTCGCACATTGCCGGTCAAGTCCTTATAGACTCCAGACAGGTGGGCGATTTTAGCGCGTCGCTGGGTCTTCCTGTGTTGTTCGGGGATCCTGACCTGAATCAGAATCGTCTCGTAGTCACCACAGTGAACCGAGGGGAGAGAGTAGCGTATCCTCTGTTCCTGAATCTCATGGTCATACCCGAAGGTCTTCACCACTTCGAGATTTCCCGCAAGCTGCAGCTCCAGTTCTAGATCTCGAACCGCAGGAACGACCATGCGGCTGAGACCACTCCCGAAGGTCTCTTCCATCTTCTCTCTATCAGAAATGAACCGCGAGCTTCCCCCGCCTTTTTGGGCAAGGTTCCTCATCAGATTGAGATCGAAGTCCTTACCCAACCCGATAGTCGAGACGCCGATGCCTAAGCTTCTGTATGTGTCGGCCATTTCCAAAATGCCGTCGGAATTTCCCACACCGTCGGTGAGAAACAACACCCGGTTGACGTATTCTTTTCGATAGTTCGACATGACCTGCTCGTATCCCAGTTCCAGGCCGGCAACGAGATTTGTGCCTCCGCCGGTTCTTATTCTTTGCACGAGCTTTCTGAAAAGCTGCCGCGCTCCCTCCCTTCCTATTTGGGTTGAAGGGAATACCGTGCTCGCCGTGCTGTCGAATACGACGAGGGAGACGAAATCCGTTTCTCTCACCCGGTCTATGAAGATGTCAAAAGACTCCTTGACCCACTCCATCTTGTCGCGGGCTGCCATGGAACCGCTCTTGTCTATGACGAACGCCAGATTCAGCGGCGGAAGCTCTTCGAATTCGACCCTCTTGCCCTGAATTCCGATGAGCAGGATCTCCTCCTGGCCCTCCGTAGAGACCTGTCTGTGACCCGAATAGAGCCAGACACCAAAGGGGCCATCCGGATCGGGGTAGCGAAAGTCCACAGAGGAGATGAAGGAATCTTCATAGATCTCGTCCTGCGGGATGATGATACCTCTCTTGGCGAGATACACACCCCGAAATGCCGATGACTCTTCCTTTGCACCTGCGGCCAAAAGGGGACTCGAGATAACGATCAGGCACAAAAAGAACATAAAAACGCCTGTAAAACTTCTCATACCTTTAATACTTCTCATACCGGCACCTCCTCTTATCGAAATGCAAGGAGCGTGCCGGATAAGTAAGAACGATAACGTGTTTCCTTAAAACGGATTACGCTGCATTAGGGGGACAGCACCCATGTCAAGATTTGTCCGGTCTCCCATGGTCAGGAATCAATAACTCTCACTAATGTAGAGAGATACTGAAGGTTCCTGTTATCAGGCAGGGACAAAAGTTGACGGGAATGAAAGACAGGTGATTCGCAGAGGGGTAAATCTATGGGGGTGGGGTCTTTGTGCGCCAGTCACTCGGTCTGTCTCACATAGTGAGAACCGGGGTCGCTCTACCTTTGATGTTATCGTGGCGAAACCAGGCCTGGTTGTGTCGCTTTCCGTTGAGTGTTGCCGATTGTACGTACATTCTTGGCCTCTCGAAGCAGGTTCTTCGGAAGAAACAGAGAAGGTCGGTCATACTTTTTGTGACACTATATTTGTGTGGCATTTGCCCATAGAAGAGTATTAGTATATCTGTAGTATCTGTATCCATGAGTACTTCCGCGCAGAGTCGACAAAAGAAAAGGCGAAGCTCCCACCTGGAGAAGAGTTCGGGTAAGCTCCGTATAGGAGACAACTGGAACGCCATTACCATCATTGCGCTTTCGCAGTACAATCCCCTGAAAGCTATCGCCGAGCTCGTCATCCGGCCACTGCTTCCCGGGCTCAGAAAACTGAAAGGCGAGAGGATCCAGAGCTACCTGGCCTCGGAGCTTCGCGACCGGATCCGCAAGGCCGGTGTGAGCATCACCATCAAAGACCGACAGTCGAGGAAAGAGCTGGAGATCCAGCCGCGACAGTACACGGGGCGGCTGCTTCACAACCTGGAGATCGTGGATACAGAGCGAGGCCAGATCTATCTGGAGCTATACGTGAACACTTTCTCGCAGGCGAACCAGATCGGGCTGT
>SDBV01004233.1_pt1 | contig 20770 bp, 20 predicted proteins | sample 2277081 | NCBI WGS metagenome assembly SDBV01 (sample SAMN10402039, study PRJNA504765) | marine sediment metagenome | isolation source: marine sediment core GS10_PC15, 223 cmbsf | place: Arctic Ocean: Southern Knipovich Ridge | collected 2010 | reverse complement strand
CTCCTACCCTCTAAAACAACCGCGTCAACCAGAAACCGCTCTTTGTACATACCGGCACCTCTTTCTCGTAGGTGTCCAGTATGTCCTGACACATCTGTCCACTATGTGGTGAAACCACACACTGCCCCCGCTATAGGTGAAAGGCTCTGCTGGTGCGGGGCTTTTCTATTTGGTCTGATTGTCTACTCCACCCTTGGTAAGGGTTTCATGCGTTATTGCAAGGCTTGATCCCTAGTTCTAGCTCTGCTCGTCGTCCGAAGCGGAAGTGGCTCGGATGTCTTGCCGGTCGCGAATGCACCGCTCCCGCTACTTATCGGCGAGGAGCTTGAGTAGTTCTGCGGCGAGGTCGGCTCGCTCCAATCGATAGGAGTTCCACTTGTCTGCCGAGCCTTTTTTCACCGAGGCATCGAAGCGCAGCTTCCGCTGCTTACCGACAACCATCGCCTCCTTCTTGAAGGCAGCACTGGGAACAAGCCAAGCTGGACCCCACTCGGCTTCGGGGCCATCGACTGCAACAAAGAGCATGTAGATATTGTCGCGGACCTGGAACGTGTTCGGTGTAACGTCGCAGCGCAGGCGTTGGTTTTCTCGCAACAACTTGCTGCCCTCCTCGTCACTAAACCGCGCTTTGACCTGTATGTCGATGGTCTGAGAACTGTTGCGACGCTTGAATGTGATGTCAATACCCTCGTCGTCAACCAACCCAGTTGATGCATTGAGTTGCCCTCCGCTGGCGAGGATGCAACTAGCAGCGATGAGTTGCTCTGTCGCTTTCCCCTTCCTAGCTGACGCGTTGTTTTTCGTTTGGATCACCCGTCGTCAGCCAGTCGCTGATATCCCGCAGCCCAGTCGAACCCTCTCACTTCATCAAGCCACCAGAGGAGATCTCGGACTGTGAGCAGAATCTCTTCGAGTGCGTCGTAGTCGATTTTAGCTTGGCCTTGATGGGCCACTCGGTTGCGCAGCTAGATGCCTTTTTTAATCGTTGTAACCTGTGTCGGGTGTGGTTTCTGCCCGGTTAGCTTCGGTATGTATTCAGTGAATACTCGATGGAGCGGCGGCGCGGGAAGTTCTTCTATAAGCCACGAGGCGTCCGGTACGCGTTCACCAATGAGATGCTTGACCCCCACTTCGAGTGAAGACAGCCCGATCAAGAGCGCAGACCGGGGATTCTTGCGGCGCTGCTCCCATGCCTCTCGATAGAGGGTGTCCGAAAGTGGAGCCTCGATCTCTTTGTCTAGAAGTTCCTGGACCAGCTTACGGTTCGCTTCGTCAATGCGCAAGTTGGAAAGGCTTGTCCAAATGTGTGCACGGGTGCTGTACGGAGTCGTATGCCAGTTGACGTTGTCGAAGGACCATTTGGCTGTACGGAACGAGAACGGTTGATGTGGTCCCTCGTATGCCTTGCGCCAGCGAAGGAGATCGACGACTCGTCTAGTGGCAGCGTGCAGTTCACGACTGACTTGGTCCAAGAAGGACTGCATGCTTGTCGGAAGCATCCAGTAAGGAATCACATTATTGCCAAGGACTTCACCTTCCTCTGTGACATAGTCGCAGTCATGAGGCCAATTACTGCGAGGCATTGAGCCGTTTGGCAGCCTATTATTAGCCAAAGACTCGAACATCAGCCTCACTCTATCATTTGGCTCAACTTCGACCTGGGCTTCACAGAAGGCATGATCCAGAGCATGATCAGCCTCCTGCTCCTCTTGGCTGTGCCGACTGAGAATCACAGTCACCGCGTGTTGGGAGATCGTAAACTCAAACTCGACATGATCAAGACTTGCCGTGTTGAAACGGAGTTCGTGAACCATGTGAAGCGAGCGAAAAACCACCGATGAATTATGCACGATCTGCACTGATGGTGTATCTGAGCCAGGAATACCACCGACAGATAGCTTCTACGGAAATGGTGCTTTGTTTGCACGTTTGCGTGATCAGCGCACCGTCGGGCATCAACTCACGGGCAAACATCAACGGTCAACGGGGTCATCATCGGGGTCATCATCGGGGTCAGGTCTAAAATGGTGCAACATCAGTTATTGAGTCGGTCTCAAGCCTGATCCCCCTTGTGATTTTGTGATTGCTATTAGAACCGATGAACAGTGACAACGAGGTAGCTTGACAATATAAACACGACCGCTCGAATTATTAACTTATTAAGAGTGGGGATTGCTGAAATTCAAATACACCTTTCGGGCTTCGAGTGGCTCATGCTCGGAATCACCCTTGTTCTGGTCATAAAACTCGTAGGAGTGGTCAAAATGTGGAAACGTCTGGACAGGGCTGAGCGAGACAGGATCAATCGAGAGAGACGAATGGAGGTGCCAGTACTTTTACACGATTATATGGACACGGATGTGGTGGAAACTATTTTGGGGCAACTGGCCACAAGGCCAGAACTTGCCAGGCTGGTCAAAGTTACTAAAGAGGCGCGTCGGTCAGAACTCGGAGCACGTTGGGGTTCAGTCTTGACGAGAGCATCTCGATCGAAATCGAGTGAGCTTAGGGAGCATTTTGACGAAGTAGGAAATATCAACCTTAAGCTTGATCGTCTTCTCGGAATGATGGAAGGATGGATCAATACGGACAAAACGATTCAGGAAGCGATTCGTATAGAGGCACTGCAAGTTCGCTCAGACTTTCCTAAACGATCGCTTAACTTAGGGCAAACTCAGGATCGCAACAGCGAAGACCATTGGCAGCGAATGGAACGACTGTGTGCGGAGCAAGATGCAGCCGTCAGCGAGGTTGCTCGTTTACTTACGGCATCGCCAGGATTCCTGCTAGTCGAGGGGATCTGGAAAGTTACTGTGCGCGCTTGCAGGGAAATCAGCCTAGAGATGTCGGTGCAGCCAGGTACCAGATTGAAAGGTACGTCGCTTGTAGTACGCACCTCTATAACGAAGCATCAGCTTAACACCAGAGGATGGCACAGACTTGCATCATCAAAGCATGCCCGCGTTGGAGCCCTTGTTCTACCCAGCTACCTTGATACAGATGAGGCCGTGGTATCTATGCCTCTTGCGGTCTTTGATCGAGTCCCCTTCTGCACTCAGAGACAGCGATCTCGGGACATACAGGAAATCCCACTGAAAATTTATGCTCTTCCATGGCCGATATATGATCTTGTGTGTCATTATTGGGATTGGGCAAACAAGCAATCACATGGGCACCGCTCGGCTGAAGAAGTTTTGAACTGAGCAGGAGGTTAAAGGGTCAGGTCTTGCTGTGTAAGGTCGACCGTGATCCCAGCGGCGTCTAACTCCTTGGCTAGATCCTGCCGCCACATCGACTTGCTGCGGTGGGGGTGAACTGTTAGAGCCGAAGCCTTATTCAGGTATGGCTTGATCGTTACGTATTGCCATATCTGACGGTATCTATCACGTGATGGCACGTAGAAACGGTCGCCGCGAGCGGCTGGGTCTATAATGTGCTCCCTATGAGGGTCTGTCTGATTCTGCTAACCGGTCTACTTGTTCTGGCGCTGATGCCAGCCATCGCAGCTGGTAAGAATTGCTCCGATTTCCCAACCCAGGCCGATGCTCAGAGAGCCTTGCCCAACAACTCGAACCTTGATCGTGATGAAGATGGTGTCGCCTGCGAGACCAATAGTCCTCCGACTGCCACAGCACAACAGGTCTGTACGGAGGCCAAGAGCGCATATAAAAAGGCCAAAAAAACTTGAAGAGCGCTAAGAAGAAGGAGAATAAGGCGCGTAAAAAGAGCAAGAAGAAGGCCAGGAAGGCAGTTTCACGGGCAAAGAGGAAAGTCAAGAAAGCCAAGGGGTATCAGAAGCGAGCGTGCAGGATAGTCGCGTAAGGCGGCGACTGCTAGCGCCACGGGGTGGAGCAGTCTGGTAGCTCGTCTAACTCATAACCCGAAGGTCGCAGCTTCAAGCCCTTCCCACTGGAGGTCTGGAGTTAGCTCCTCCGTTCAGGGTAGTTTTCGTAGATGCAGTGAAGTAGGCTCTGTTCCCTGTGCTAATAAGGCCGCTCAAGAACATGAGTAGGAGGTTACGCATGAGAAGTCCGATCCACAGTTTTTCACTAGCTATAAGCATCGGGGCATTGACCGTGCTTGCCGGTTGCGGTTCCTCAAATCGCCTCACGAAGGCAGAATTCATCGAAAAAGGCGATGAGATATGCACGGAGTTGAAAGAATTGGAGGAAGAGCTATCCCTGGTGAAGAGTTTTGAAGAGTTGGAGGAGTTGATGGGGCCAGCGATCGATAAAACTAATCAGGCTCTTGAAGATTTTCGCGATCTAAATCCTCCGGAAGAGGACGAGGAAACGATCAACAAGTTCCTGTCCATCGGTGAAGAGCAGCTCCCGCTAATGGAAGAGTACAAAAAAGCCGTTGGCGAAGAGGATCGCGAGAAAGCCTTCGCTATTTACGAAGAGGTAAATGAAAAGGAAAAGCGTTCAGATAAAATTGCCAGAGACTACGGTCTCAAGGCATGTGGATAATGGAGAGCAGTTAGTCCCCATTCGCGGGTCATTAAAGGGGGCTCAGTAGTTCCTCAAGCATGGAAGCCGGGTGCTCCTTGCCGTCGTTTCTGCCGGTCCAGTCGCTGAATGCTATAGCACACTGCCATCGACTAACGGTGCAAGAGCGTGCTGAAGCGATCGACTGAATAGGTTTGTAGGTGTATCACATATATACCTTGGTGTTCTTGCTCTAGGGGCTAGAAACAGATGTCTACGGTGCCTATGAAATGAGATTTGTTATGCAGAAAATTTCGGTAGAGTATCTTTTATGCTTTGCTCTCGTTAGGGTTCCAGGAGGACTCTGCCATTAACAGCAACAGACAACGAAAGGAACCCTTTCTGATGGATCAGCGCCAAGGATAAGTCGACCTTGATGCCAAGAGTGGGCGATATTTCTCCGAATGCGGCCTCAGGTAGTGAGTTGAAAAATGTCATCGAGGCTGAGCGATCTGGCATACCGTTTCTACTCTATCGTGACGACGAGGGCAGCCATCACCTCTTCCACCTTCGGGCTTCGATTGAACGTGTCACTGTAGGTCGGCGTGATAGCAACGATATTGTGTTTGATTGGGATAGCGAGGTGTCGCGCACGCACGCTGAGTTTGAGAGATTTGGAGGAGAATGGGCTATTTCTGACGACGGGCTCTCGCGCAATGGAACCTACGTCAACGGGGCTCGCCTGAGTGGCCGGAGACGTCTCAACGATGGAGACACCGTACGCTTTGGAGAGACACTGGTCGTATACAGAGGGCCTTCGGAGAGTTCAACCGCCATGACTTCAAAGGCTAAAAATATTCCGACAATCGATTCTCTCACCCCAACTCAAAAACGCGTCCTTACTGCTCTATGTCGACCCTATAAACACTCAGAAGGCTACGCAACGCCTGCCACCAACCAGGAGATTGCCACCGAAATCTTTTTAAGCGTTGATGCGGTGAAGACGCATTTGAGGGCTCTCTTTCAGACGTTCGAGATCAGTGGTCTGCCCCAGAACCAAAAGCGTGTGCGCCTCGTCGAGTGCGCTTTTCAGTTGGGACTGGTCGTGGAGCGTGATCTGTGAGCGAGGTTTGCGCTAGCTGCGGGACATCACTGGCAAGCAGTGCGAAGTTCTGTCGCTCCTGCGGAACTCCGGTTGCGACCCAAGAGTCACAATCGTCGACAACTGAAAAACAGACATCAGGACCGCCCAAGTGCAACGCATGTGGATCCGCGATAGCTTCCAGTGCGTCTTTCTGTCGTTCCTGTGGCGCAGCGGTCGGTAGTGACCAACAAACAAAGACGAATCTCTCTAGCGCAGAGCCTCCGCAACAAACGACGCCATCCACAACTATGGACCGCGCAGAACCTACACACCCCGACCCCGATTCTTCAGAAGTGCTCCCTGGCTGTAAGGTTTGCGGCTCACCCGTTCTTCCCGGCAAGGATATTTGTAAAGAGTGTGCAACCTCAGCCAACGATAAGTCTCCCGATGAAGAGACGATACGCCTGTCGGCACATTCGGACAGCGAAGCTACCACCTCCATACCGCCGCCGTCAGCGCGCCGCGCAGGGGTACGGTCGAGGGTAAAGTGGACCGGTGCCGTAGTTGCCGTAGTGCTTACCGTTGGAGGAGCTGGCTTGGCAGCCTATCTACTACTTATAAAGGAGGGGAGTTCGGTTTCACAGAATTTCGTGAGTGGTGCAGAAGAAGCGGGCACGAAAAACCATTCTGAGCCAGATTCAAGCGATCCGGAGGGTGCTACGTCTGACTCGAGGCTTGACAAACGTTCCTCCAGCGAAGGTGGTCGTGATAGCGGGAAGTCAAAAGGGGAAGGAACAAAGGCACATGTCGATGCAGACTCTGCCTCGCCGGAGGAAATCATGCGAACACATTGGGAGTTGATCACAAAAGGCGATTACGAAGGAGCCTTCCGTCTCTTCCATTCAAGCTACAGGAATCGTATCGGCAGAAGGTGGGTCAGGATCAAGGAGAAGCAGCGCCCACAGATCGGTCTTGAGACAATGAAGTTCACTCAGGTTGGAGAACCGAGAGAAGACGTTGTCACAATGCGCGCTGACTTCGTGACCGCCGACACCGCAGGGAAAGACGCAAATAGATGCATGCACTGGACGGGTTCCTTGAGGCTACAACTTGTAAATGGTCGCTGGAGGTATCGCCCAGGACCCTTTGATGGAATGTCGGAGCCGACGTTAGATGGTACGAAGATCGCTGCCAGTGACTCACGGTGCAAGAGTGTGCTGTAGCAATCGACTGAATAGATTTGTAGGTGTATCACATATATACCTTGGTGTTCTTGCTCTAGGGGCGATCGGGCTATAGGTTTATCTCATGAACGACAACCAATACTGTTCTGAGTGTGGTAGCCGGCTACCGACTGAAGTACGTTTCTGCGAGTCGTGTGGGGTTGCCGTCGATACTCCTGTAGATGCTAAACCGGAACCAGAAAGCAGGACAACACAGAGCACGCCTAACTCAAGGTTGTCTGATAGGACTGCAGCTCCAGGTCTGGGCAAGGTCCTGAAGTCCATCCCGCTGAGCCGCCGGGCGAAAGCGGGTTTAGCTGTATTCATCGTTGCCGGCGCAGGTGTCGCGGCCTTTTTTGCTATTTATGACTTCGATAGGAAAAAGATCGAGAAGGCGGCACAGCAGACCATTTCGATCACCTTCAAAGGCGATGAATCAAAGGCTGATCTTAGATTGGAAAAGCGAGGTGTCGAACTTGTTGGTGAAGGTGTTGTAAGTGACAAGGAACCGTTGTTATTCTCGTCCCTAATATTTATTGACTCCAATGTACAAGTGGCCGACTTGAAGATCACCGAACGCTCGATGGGGTCGGCGAAAGTAAAAGCTGAAGCAACATACGACGTCTTGGTCAAGCAGACTGATGCGTTACAGGTACTCGCCTCCGAAGGAGAGCGGGTCTCGCGGAAGAGAAATGTCACGGTCTCAGTGGTGAAATCAGATGACGGCCAATGGGAGACAACACGTCTTTCAATGGGGAGCGCTTCGCCACTTAAAGCTGCTCGTGAAGGATCTCCAAGTGATGCTGGGCTCGAACAGGGCGGCGCCCTCGCTGCTAAGGCAGTCCAAGAGGCCTTCACCTTCGATGAGGATATCGATGCTTACAACGAGGCGCAGCAACAATTCTATGCGACGGTAGGAGACACAGCTTCAAACGAGGAGGAGAGTATATACGTGCCCGAACCTCCTACCCTGGACGACACCGAGTGGGACTACTACTCAGAGTCTGGAACGATCATGCATGTTATTAATACTGTCCCCGACTGCTATCTGGATAACTTAACAGCAGTCTCGGCATCAGATCCGTCTGCAAAGGCCAGCAGTGGTTCCGTTTCAGATGACGGCATATTTCAGAGAATCGTGGTTGAGGGCCGATTCGATGCAGAGGCAAGTGACTATGAGGATTGTGAATCCGGTGGGCGCAAGCAGACGATCGGCTTTACATATAAGGCAGAAATGATCCGCTCGGCGCTGAAGCTCAACAGCAAATGGTATGTCGGTCGGCTCACAGTACTAGCGGTCGGGAGTGATGGTGCGATAGATCTATACGACGCACGTGAACTTTTTACGAAGGACTAAGAGGACGGTACGGCGTGGATGCTTGACGGGGATGCGGAAGATGAAGAATCCGATTATTAGCAGGAGGGATTGAAAAAATGCCGGAAACAGTGTTTTGTGGAGAGTGTGGATCGCAAATAAGTGCAGGTGCGAAGTTTTGCAAGTCTTGCGGGGTTAAACAGGAATCGTTTGTCGTCAATGCAAAACGACCCGAGGAAAGCTCAAAGGCTCCCCAAGAAGCAACGGGGGATGAGCACTCTGCCACGCCTTCGCAGGAAAGTTTGTCTCCTGGCGAGCAACCTACCGATACCGCCTTGGATCCTGCTCCTGATAATTCCTCAAGCGAGCCTCGTCCAGAAGAAACGAAAGCTGGTGCCAGCGCTGGCGTAGCAGAGCATATCGAGAAGATTGGGCCTGGTGCTAGCGAGCTTGCCGGTCAGCTTGCCGCTAGATTGCAGACCCCGGGGGTTGCTACCGCGGGGGTTGCTGCTTTAACAGGCGCAGCAGCTCTTTTCGTCGCCGGACTTCTTTTCGCGATCATTTTCTCCGATGAGTCGATCATCGGCGCCGTCGGTACTGACACAGGCGTGCTTACCGATGCCTTCAGGCAGATGTCGCAATTTCTCTTAGTGGGCTTTGGTGAGGGGAGCGAACGATCAGGCCCCGCAGCCCTGGCTCTCGTGCCGATTGCTGCCTGCGGGCTTGGGGCAGTAATGCAGGCGCCCCGCACAAGAATCCTGGACCCCCGTAGTCGGCTGCTGTGGGGAGCCGCAACAGGCGTGCCGTTCGCATTGCTGATGCTGGTGCCTGCGATTGCCGCTGGAGAGGCTGATCCTTCAATCGCCGGGTCAATTCTCCTGGGTTTTCTCTGGGGAGCGCTTGGAGGCACTCTTGGAACTCTGTACGCAATACATCGGGATGCTCCAGAGGCGATCGGAACTATTCTGCCCCCTCAGATCCTGCCAGCTCTGGCGACAGCTCGTGCAACGTTCAGGCCGCTCATTCTAGCGTTTCTGATCGGCGCGCTTCTTGCTACTTCTGTTTACATGATTCAAACGATTCGTGACAGACATGAAATTCGTGTAGGCAGGTCTCTCCCGATTGCATTGGTGGAGAATGCACTCTTCGCAGTTGACTACGGTGTGCACTTCAATGAGCTTGGTGCCATTGTTGCTTTCCGAACTCAGGCGGGACTTCCTCTGCCTGTTGGAAATTCGTCCGAGATTATGGGATTTGGCAATCCGAAAGACGAGTTCGAGGACTCTGAAAGTATCGATACGTTTCCTGAAACGTTCACACTATTCGATTATCGAAAGGGCTTGGCTGCTTATTTTTTCATTCCACTGGTCATTGTCACGATTGGGATCATCGCACTGATGGCGCTATATGCGGGCTTCGCTGTTGCACGGTCGCGAAGAGCCAATACATTGGAACGAGGCGCTGCATGGGGCGCCCTTGTTGGCCCACTTTGGTCAATCGCAGCCGTGATCGCCAATGCGGTTGTCCTGAAGACGTTTTTCGGTATGGCGAGCGGTGAAAGCGTATTCGTCATGTTTCTTATTGGAGGCGCGGCTATAGGTGCGCTGGGCGGTTTGCTTGCCGCGCAGTCCGTTCGCCAGACAGAGGATGTAGCAAAGAAGGTAAGTAATGCCTGAAAATACCGGAATCACTTCGGGAACAGTGCTTGAGGGTTACCGAATCGAGCGTCATTTGGGCCATGGTGGAATGGGTGAGTTGTATGAGGCGACTCAGCTATCCCTGGACCGAAGGGTGGCCTTCAAGATAATTGCCAGAGAGTTGAGCTCAAGTCATCCCTTCCGGGAGAGATTCCAACGCGAAGCACGTTCGGCTGCATCCCTGGAGCATCCCAACATTCTCCCCGTATACGAGACGGGAGAAATTCCAGACGGACGGCTGTTTATGACTATTCGGCTGGTCAATGGCCCTGACCTCGGCAAATACTTAGCCTCGTCGGGCTCGCTTGAGCCAGCGCAGGCGGTGGACATTCTTGGCCAGGTCGCCGATGCGCTGGATGCAGCGCATGACGCAGGCTTGATCCATCGCGATGTCAAGCCATCCAACGTGCTGTTGGAGCAGGGTCGCGATGCAATGCGAGCCTATCTGTCCGACTTTGGTTTGGCCAAGAAGGTTGATGACTCAACTGAGCACACCGAGACCGGTCAGCTGCTTGGAACAGTCGATTACATGGCACCCGAGCAAATTGAGGGTGGCACTCTTGACGGTCGTGTTGACGTTTATGCTTTCGGATGCTTGGTATATCGTTGTATTACTGGCGACGTGCCATATAAGCGTGACTCTCGCGGGGCAACTCTGCTTGCTCACGCCAATGCCGCAGTACCTACGCCGAGCGAAAGGGTGCCGGAGTTGCCTGAGGCGTTTGACACCGTCGTCCAACGGGCCATGGAAAAAGACCGAGATAAGAGGGCTCGATCAGCAGGATCACTCATGCACTGGGCAGCAAGTCAACTCACATCGCCTCAGTCCGCTGAGCCTGAGGACGAGAGTTTGGTCGAGCCAACAGCCTCCACGACCGCTATAGAGATAGATGCTGGCAAAGGTCTCTGCGCAGTAAGGGGTATTGTATTGCACGTTGTTATCTATGCACCTGTGTGGGCAGGTGCCTACCTGATTGGGAGGAGTATATGAATTGGAAGCCTGCAGTGATCGGCGGTGTTGTAGTGATGATTGCTGGCTTGGTAGTCGGTATAACAATTGGTGGTAAGAAGGTAACAAAAACGGTTACAAAGGTTAAGACGGAGACCGTGGTCCAGGAGCCCACAACACAGCCAACGCAGACGCAGACAGAGGCCGAGCCCAAACCCGGTGGAACCTCATCGGAAGATGACGAGTTTCTTACCGACCTCTCGGAGCCGAAGACAGAGAATCTCGACATTGAGTTGAAGTCCGCGAAGATTGGCCGAAAAACCTATTCGTCCTCAATTGTTGTCGATCCATTTGGTTCATGGAATCAAGATGAGGGTGCCATCCTGGAATACCCGGTGGATGAGGGATTCAATAACTTCCGGGCTGCCTTTGGATTCGCACCTGACGCCAGCTCCAAAGCTCGTTTAAAGCTCGAAATCCATAAAAACACGAAGCGGGGCGATGTTCTGTATAAAAGGAATTTCAAGGACCCATCCGACATCGATCCCGATGTGAACTTTTCTTTGAAGGACGCAATCAAGGTGGTCTTTGTCTGGGCAACCGACCCTGAAGACGACTATGAATATCCCGACGCACCTTTCGTCTTGGGAAATGCTCGCTTCACGAAGACGTCCAAATGAATAATTCCGATCAGAACAGCTTCGATAGTGCGGCGGCAACAGCTTACTGCGAGGAATGCGGCGCCAAGATTAATTCAAGTGCGAAGTTCTGTAACCAATGCGGATTTATACAGACAACCGATACCAAGACGGACGACTCGATTACAGCCCGTAATGGCACAGCCGATTCCCCTGAAGGCCCCACTGCTGTAGCCGGCCCAAGTGAGCCATCGGCGCAGCAGTCCGGCCTAGTGAGCCATCAGTGCAGCGATCTGACGTCTGCGTTCGTGGAACCCAACGAAGTTGGCCTGCTGCCTTCTGGCTGGGTATGGCGAGCGTGGTGTTCATGATCGTCGGCTCAGTTGGACCGTGGGCCGAGCATTGGGTGTGTTCTCAAAAAGCGGTCTGGGGGGGGTGGTGTCATTACGATGATCCTGGGTTTACTGGCGATCGGGACACTTCTTCACTTCATGCTGCGAGGCAGGCGTCTTTGGCCTGTGTCGGTTGCCATGGGTGCGAGCATCGTGAGCGGCATCGTTGCGGTTATTGATATTGCGGATATTAATCCGCTAGCTACGCCAGGATGGGGCATCATCATGGTCGCAGTTACCTCAAGCGTCCTAGTGGTGGCAACGCTATTGCTCTGGAGGGGTGCTAGGTCATCATGAAGATTCCGTTATATTGCCGTAACATAGCGATAGTACTGACGAGCATGCTTTGGCTGTATGTCTCTTTTACAGCGGCCGCTCAAGCACGTTCTTCAAAATGGAAACAGTGTGGCGTCTATTCGCATACCGCCGTAAAAGTCAAACGCGGCACATGTGCTGAAGCAGGCGACATCGTCAATTTGCGGGCTCACAAGGGCAATAAATGCTTAAAGAGCTGCAAGTTCACTGTGTACATACGCGCTGGACGCAGTTCCTATGCGATTCGTGCCAAATGTCGTGTAAGTAAGAAAAAACGTGGCTCCAGCTTTACTTGTGTTGCGAGACGTCGCAGGGGCAGAACCGGCACAATACGTGTGCGTGCTTACTACGACACCTAGATGATTAATTTCAAATCAATGGTCATAGGATGTAGGGTGTCGGCCAGGATCACCGATCTGGCAGTTGTGCCAGACGCCCGCGACAAGTGCGAGTAGACGTTGCGCTATATGAGCGACAAGACCAGGTAGAGTTCGTGCGCTAGTGGCTGTACTGTCTCTCTCGCTGGAATCGGTCAAGGGCGAGTGCGAGTAGCTTGTCCAGTAGCTCCACATAGGAGACACCCGATGCCTCAAACAAGCGAGAAAACACGCTTGTCGTGGTGAACCCAGGGATCGTATTGAGTTCACTAACCATAACCCTGTTCCCGTCTGTAACAAAAAAATCGATACGGCCCATGCCCTCACAATCACATACCCGGTAGACCTCAACAGCCCGTGCTCTAACTTCCTCTAACACTTCCTCTGGAAGTTCCGCAGGCACCACCAGTTCCATGCCGCCCGGCTCGTACTTGGCCTCAAAGTCATACCAGTCGTTAGCGATCTTTATCTCTCCGGGTAAAGATGCAACGGGCTGATCGTTGCCGATCACCGAGCACTCCACCTCCTTGCCGTCGATCGCCTCCTCGATGACTACTTTCGAATCATGAGCTAATGCCGCCTCCACGCTGCTTGATAGCTCCTCAATGCTCATCGCCTTGGATATGCCCACACTGGAACCCAAGCTTGCAGGCTTCACGAAGAGAGGGAAGCCTAAGGGTTCCAGCTTCTCGACAACCCTACTGGCATCGGTACTCCACTCCTTATCTCTAATCGCTAGATATCTTGGTTGGTCTATTCCGGCCTGAGCAATATGTACTTTGAAGGCCACTTTGTCCATACAGAGCCCCGACGCGAGCACGCCCGCCCCGACGTATGCGACGTCGGCACACTCGAGCAATCCCTGAACTGTCCCGTCTTCACCGTACGGACCATGAAGAACCGGAAAAACGACATCGATATCGCTATCTTCATCGTCGCCCTCTTCAATGTGAAGAAGCGCCGATCTACCACCTCCAGGCACTATCGCAATAGGGCTTGCAGCAGCCTGTTCGCCCACTCGAGGATCGATCCGTCTCCAGATTCCATCCTCGTCTATGACTATCGGCTCTACTTCATGTCCCATCTCGACCAATCCATCGAGAACTGAGCATGCAGATTTCAAGCTCACGTCCCGTTCGCTTGATTTTCCGCCGGCCAAGACCGCAATTCTCATAATCTATGCCTCATGACTAAAGAGACTATCCGACGGCACCTTCCGGATCGGGTAGATCAAACAGTCCAACTTTAATCGTCACTGTATCGCCCTTCTTTTTTTCTGTCCCCTTGGACGGTGATTGGGATAAAACTGTGCCATCTTCATCCACCCTATCGACCTTTTTTTCCTTGACAGTGACCTCGAAACCAGCCTTCTCCAACCGTCCCGTAGCCGCTCCTTCGCTCAGTCCGACAACACTTGGGACCTCCACCCCCTTACCGTTTGAAACGACGACAGTGACGGTTGTATCTTCATCGACGCTCGACCCTGCGCTTGGGGTCTGCTCGATTACCGTCCCTTCATCCTCCGATGAATCCTCTCGCTCTACGACAACGCTCAACTTTGCGTCTTTCAGCAAGGCAACTGCCTCTTCCTGGCTCATGCCGGTAACCGTAGGAACGTCGACGACTGCAGGCCCACTGCTAACCACGATCAATACCCTGCCGCCAATAGTCACGGATGCACCGGATCTTGGGTCGCTTCGTATCACCTTTCCAAGCTCTACCTCGGCGGAGCTTTCCTTTTCAACATCCACCTTCAGATTTTCCTTCCGCAAACGTTGCTTAGCCGTCTTTTCTGTCACGCCGGCAAGTTTCGGAACTTTGGTTGTCCCGGGGCCTTTGCTTACGGTTAGCTTTACCGTCGTGCCCTTTGCGACCCTCTCTCCGGCGATCGGGTCCTGTTCTAGAACCCGACTGAGAGGTGCGTCACTGTTCACTCGTTTTACATCTACAACAAGTTCAGACCTTTCGAGCGTCGAGCGTGCGTCTTCTACCTCGGCTCCTATCAGGGACGGCACTTCGACCTGTCCCGGCTTAAAGATGAAAAACCCCGCGATGAGGACTCCTATCACTGCTAACGCTGCAATGCCTATCCACAGGGCTTTCTTCTTGGTTAGCCATCCCTGCCCGTCTTTGGATTCGCTTTCGTGCCCGTCCTCGATCGATTTACCTTCAGCACCGTTTGGCATGCCCTCCACTTTTTCCGGCTGTTTTTCATCTGTCTTTGCAGACGCTGCCTCTGCGTCTGCTGGTGGCAATACGATCGGACTCCAAGAAGCCGTCTTCTGACCGTCTTTTTCGCCTTCCTCGCTCAGTTCGTTCAGCGCGTTTGCAAAAGCTTGCGCCGACTGATACCTGCGAGAAGGGTCTTTAGCGAGCGCACGCATCACCACAACTTCGACCGGCTTGGGCACATCTGTTACCAACTGACCGATCGGCGTTGGATCCTCATTGACATGCTTCAGAGCAACCGATACGGCCGACTCACCATCAAAGGGAACACATCCGGTGAGCATCTCGTACAGAACGACACCTAACGAGTAGATATCGGATGCATCCGATACCGATTTTCCCTGGGCCTGCTCCGGCGACAAGTACTGGGCTGTGCCCAGAATTGATCCGACCTCGGTGATTTCCGATCCAGCTGCCCTTGCTATACCAAAATCCATGACCTTGGCGTTGTCAGCGTCGTCGACGATCACGTTCTGTGGTTTCACATCACGGTGGATGATGCCGTTCTGATGCGCATAGCGCAACGCTGCAAGGATCTGTCCTGCCAACTTTAAGGAGCGTTCTACCCCCAGCGGGGCCTCCTTGGTAATCAGCTCCTTGAGTGAGCGCCCCTCAAGATGCTCCATGGCTATGTAGTAGGTGTCTTCAAGCTGCCCTCGGTCGTATATAGATACAACGTTCTTGTGTTGAAGAGAGGCCGCTGATCGCGCTTCACGCTGAAATCGCTCCACAAACTCCTTATCCTGGGCGTACCTGCTGTGAAGGATCTTCAATGCGACTTTCCGACCAAGGTTTATATCGTCACAGAGATAGACATCCGACATGCCCCCCGACCCAAGCTTGCTTAAGATCCGATACCGGTTGTCAATCACCGTCTCTGTCTTTATCTCTGCCATCTACCGTTCCGCTCCAAGAAGAGTTTGTAAAACCTGTTTGACGATCGGTGCTGCAACCGTCCCGCCTTCCCCCAAGGATCGCTCGACCGTCGCCACAACTGCGTATCGAGGTCGATCGGCTGGAGCAAACGCCATGAACCACACCTGGTTGATATCGCTTCCCGGCTTGACCTCTGCTGTTCCGGTCTTTCCTGCGACTTCGACTCCGGGGATCTGAGCTGCAGCGCCGGTGCCTCGATTTACGACGCCTAGCATCATCTCTTTTAGCTCCGCTGCAGAGGAGGGACGAATCACGTTGTCCATTTTTTTTGGCTCTCGCTTTCCTGCAGAGCGACCGTCTTGATCTACTACTTCTCGTACTAGGTACGGCTCGAGCAGCTCACCCCTGTTAGCCACTGTCTGAGCGACCATCGCCATCTGCAATGGGGTCACGAGCAGCCCCCCCTGGCCAATCGAGACACGAGCCAAATCGATGTTCGCGTCTTTTCCTAGCGGCCTGTTGCTCTTCCTTTCGTATATGCCACTGATCGCCTTTTCATCGTCAGGTAGGTCGACCGGTGGTTTTTTGTTGAACCCGAAGCGATCCATGTACTTGAATATCTGGTCCTTTCCCAACTCAACACCGACATTTGCAAATGCAGTGTTTATCGACCTGGTTAGTGCTTCTTTCAAAGTGACCTCACCGAAATCCTTGTTGGCAAAGTTCTTCAGCTCTTTTGTGGCAAAGATCTGTGGAGACGAACCGTCCAACATCGATGAGGGAGTCAGCTTACCCGAGTCGATTGCGGCGGCTGCCGTTACGACTTTGAAGATGGAACCAGGCGGATATTTACCCTGGGTCGGTCTATTTAGAAGTGGTGAGCTTTTTTCCTTGACCAGCCGCGAGAACCTATCTGGCAGCCCGTTTGGATCGTATGTGGGCACGCTCGCCATAACGGCAACGGCTCCACTGTCGACCTCGAGCGCAACTACAGCGCCACGTCTACCTGCGAGGGCTTTCAGGGCTTGTCTCTGAGCTGCTGGATTGAGCGTTGTTCGCAGCTCTCTTCCTTCGTCGCTGCGGCCGCGAAGTTCGTTTAACACGTCTTCCAGCTCGTTCGTCTCGCCTACTAGATCGCTGTTGTAGAACTGCTCCAGAGCAGTTCTACCTAGATCGACATAGTTATAGCCAACCGGATGGGCAAAGAGGTTCGCCGTCGGGTACAGGCGACTGTAGAATCGGCGGATTCCAGTATCTCTTCCTTTGTTTCTTGCAAGCACCGTGCCGTCTCTCGCCAGAATCAGGCCACGAGGCACTGTCTGTTGTTCCAGCAGAATCCGTCGATTTGCCGAGTTGCCCTTGAGGTTTTCTGCATCAAATACCGCCCAGTACGAACTGAATCCAACAAGCGTCGCAAAAAGGACGGCGAAGAAAGCAAACATGCGCACGATCTGTCTGTTCACTTCAGCACCCCTGCCGGTTTCTGGATTCGATCACTCTCGGCCTTTGTGCGACCTGAACGATCAGAGATCATCATCAGTAGAGATATAAGTGCGAAGTTGGCGACGATCGAGCTGCCGCCGTAACTTATAAATGGCAACGTCACGCCGGTCAGTGGGATAACCCTGGTCACACCACCAACGATCACGAACACTTGCAAGGCGAAGACGGCGGTAAGGCCCGTTGCAAGCAGTTTGGAAAAGGTGTCTGGTACCTCTATCGCAATTTTGAAGCCCCGATGTGCGATCAGCAGGTAGACGACGAGCACTGCACAGGCTCCAAAGATTCCGATCTCATCAGTTATCAGCGCGTATATGAGGTCTGTGTGAGCAGCCGGGAGAATGCTTGCGCCTTGCGGAAGTATCAACAGTGCCTGGCCAAAGCCTTGCCCAAACAGGCCCCCGTCCGCCTGCGCAAATAACGACTGGACTATCTGATATCCGGCTCCGTCCGCTTGACTCCACGGATCGAGCCATACATCGATCCTCTCTTGAACGTGTGGGATCGCGTTAGCCACTCCCATCGCACCGAGAAGAAATAGCCCAAGTCCGACTACCACGAATGAAAACTTTGCTGTCGCAACGTAAAGAAGCGCTAGAAAAGCGCCGAAGAACATCAACGAGCTTCCCAGATCACGGATCAGTACCAACATCACCATCGCCGCTCCCCAGACGACCAACAATGGGCCAAAGTGCTTCAGTGGCGGTATCGTAACTCCCATAAACCGACGGGCGCCAATCACCATCAACTCACGCTTTTCTTTCAAGTAGCTAGCGAGGAAAATGACAATGCAAATCTTTCCGAACTCGGCAGGTTGAAAAGTTATTGGGCCCAAGCTCACACTCAGGTATGCCCCGTTTACCACTTCGCCAATCATCGGTAGACGAGGCATTAAAAGAAGCCCTATTCCCAGTGCAGCAATCAGGTATCTGTAGCGCTCCAAGACTCTGTAGTCGCGTAGAAAAGTAGCTGTAGCAATAAAGAGCCCCAGCCCGATTACAAACCACATAGCTTGGTTACGAGCCAGTTCCTCGTCGATCCGATAGATCATTACCAGACCGAACGCTGCCAGACACGCAACCAATGGAAAAAGGTATGGGTCTGCGTACGGCAACGCGACCCTCGTAAAGATGTGCGTGGCCAGACAGACACCCAAGAAGAGGGCTCCGTAGGTCAGGGTCGTCGTTGCAAGTTCGTTCTGTCGCACGATAAAAACTGCCGTGAAGCCCGCTGTAACAAGGAGTGATACCGGTACGAGTCCCAGTAACTCACGGGAGCGTACGCTCATCTGTCCTCCTCCGAACTGCGCACAAGGCCGACTGCATCGCTGCGTGAGCGGAGCTCGTGGTCCAGAAGCCCTCTGCGCCTGAACGGTCTCATTTTTTCTGCAGGTATCGAGCTAACGTACTCTTCTCTGTACAGCTTGACGCCGGCCGGCAACTCGTAAGGCAGACCCTGATAGACGGTGACTAGGCCATTGTTGTCCGTGCCTATGAAGTAAACCTGTCGTAGACCGACAAGCCCACCGACAACAATCACAGCGAGCAGGGCTGTGATCGATGCCAAGGCGAGTATCGGTCGTATCTTGCCCCTCCTTCGACGTTCCTCAACCGGTGCTCGGCTCCGTGAAGCCGGCTCGGCAGGCTTGCCATCCGCGATCACCGCCCCACCGACAGAGGTTGAGACATTGGAAGGCTCTTCTGCATCCCTGGATCCTGAATCTGCCTCGCTGTGCTCCGCAACCGGAGATTGAACACCCACTATCGTGTGCTGGTCTTCCTGTTCGACATCGTCGTCGGAACCGATACGAAAGGTCACGACGGTAATGTTGTCCCTGCCGCCCTTTCTGTTCGCTTGTGCAATCAAGGAAGATGTCACCTGGTCCAGTGAACTGCATGTTGCAAGTGTCTCGCTGATCTCATCGTCGGAGACCATCGTGGTCAATCCATCGCTACACAGTAAAAATACATCGCCGCTTTTTACGCTGTAGGTCTGTGTATCGACCTCCACCTCGGGCTCGGGTCCCAGTGCACGGGTTATTATCGACCTCTGAGGATGATGCTCGGCCTCTTGCTCCGATATCGTCCCCTGCCTCTTCAACTCCTCAACCAGTGAGTGGTCGCGAGTCAGCAACGCCAACTTCCCATTGCGAAAGCGATAGGCTCGACTGTCGCCAACGTGGGCAACGCTCACTTCGTTATCTCCAACGGCTGCAGCGGTCAGCGTCGTGCCCATACCACTGTGATCCGGGTCGTCGTGCGCCAGTTCCCAGATCCTCTTGTTCGCCGTTTCGGCAATCTTCCTCAGCATCTGTTCGCCAACGCCAGCGTCATCCGGTCTCTGCTCAAAGAAATCGGCTGCGATCGATGCTGCTATTTCACCTGACTGCGCACCGCCCATTCCGTCTGCAACGGCAAAGATGGGTGCGCGCGCATAGAAAGCGTCCTCGTTTGTACGGCGCTGGCGACCCGTGTCAGATCGTGCAGAGGATTCAACTATACGTAGCACCAGTTATCCCCTTCACGCCTCGTACCTAAACTCAAAGCCGCCGACCCGAACCGTGTCCTTTGGTCTTAGCAGAACCTTCGACTCAAGCAGCTTTCCATTTACATACGTTCCGTTAGTCGAGCCCAAGTCTTCAATGTAGACCTGGTCATCGGTTCCAGAGATCTGAATATGACGATGCGAAATGTAGCCATCGTCGATTGTCAGGTCACATGATGAAGCACGGCCGATCGTCAGACCCAGTCCAATATCGATTGCGGAGCCGGATTTGATCCCTTTGCCACTCTCAACAATAAGTCGTCCTTTTATTGGCACAGCGGCACCGCGAACGCTTTCTGGCTCCGCAGCTAAAACGTTAGAACGGATGTCGTTGTCGTTATCGGTTCTGCGCCCGACTCCCAGGTCCCTGGAGATACTGATCACAACCCATAGCAAGAAGATGTAGAGAACTGCAATAAATCCAAACTTAAGTGCAACGGCAATCGGCTCAAGCACTTGCTACTGAACCTCTTGAAATCGACATGGATGTCGTTTGCGGCTGCATTTGGATGTTTTAGGGGTTTTGGGATAGCTACTTAACATCCGGCCTACCTCTCAAGTTCAAAGACCAGCTGCGTGGTCCCTAGCGTTATATCGTCACCCGGTGCTAGACGCGTACTTGTCACTCTGCGACCGTTCACTTTTACACCGTTCGTCGAGTCCAGATCGGCAATAAACCAGTGCCCGCCCTCATTGGATATCTCGGCATGCTTTCTCGATACGTTCGGATCTTGTATTGCAACATCACAGCTCCTGCTGCGGCCTATTACCGAGCGTGCTCCGTCCACTACAAAGCGTTTACCTTCGTGGAGAAGATAGGCTCTGTCCTCAACCCCTCCGTCAGACCTCGGCGGTGCCTTTTCTTCCACTTTATCCCTCAGGGACGTGTAGACCATCGTGTGGCCGAGTGCTCCTTGTCCAGCCTCTTCTTCATCCTCGGTTGGCGGTTTTACCAAACGTGTCTGAATTCCAAACTCGCCGAGTTTTAACCGGTCGTCCGAATCGAATGAGATTGCAGGGCGCGTTAATAAAGAGAGGCCTTCTTTTCGTGCATGCTCCAAAAGATAGGTAGAGAGTTCCGATTGGAGTGCGTCCTCGTAGTTTTCAACCTCTTCAAGGTCCTCAACCGATAGGTAAATAATGTACTCGTTGGGCACGTAAGTACGTGATACGGACACCGTTTTGTGCTCCTCCATCTCCTTGA
>SDBV01004232.1_pt1 | contig 20774 bp, 8 predicted proteins | sample 2277081 | NCBI WGS metagenome assembly SDBV01 (sample SAMN10402039, study PRJNA504765) | marine sediment metagenome | isolation source: marine sediment core GS10_PC15, 223 cmbsf | place: Arctic Ocean: Southern Knipovich Ridge | collected 2010 | reverse complement strand
GGGAGCCCAGGCTCCGCGCATAGGCCGCCTTGGCTTCCGCCACCTTGCCCAGCCTGATCCACTGATTGCCCTGAAGATACAGAAGCTCCGGGTCCCCCGGCGTGAAATCCGCCGCCCACAGATAATACTGAATCGCGCTTTCAGCATCGCCGCCCGTCCTCGCCCGAAGCGCCCTCAGTGCGTACACCTCGGCCATGTAGACAGACGTCGAGTACAACACCTGCACAAGGACCAAGACCAAACAAGGCACAACCAGCGCCCATCTCACAAAACGTTCCCGCTGCATAGCTCCCACACCTACCCGGACGCACACCGTAAACGCCCCCAAGAAAAGAAAAAGAGACAAATCGTCAAGACAAAGCGACTCGAACTCCTGACCCTTCGCCGCCAGATATGGCCCGCCGAAACGCCAGTTTCACAACCGCCCGTTTCTCTATACCTTAAGGGCCAAGAGCGTTGCAACCTTTGCACTGAATTGGGCCGTATTTCAATGGCGTCGCCTCAGAAAGATAGAGCCCGACAGCCATTTCCTGGGCGCGCTGACGCCCTTCGGGTGTACGGCGGGCGGCCCATTCCTGGCCCCGTCGCCACCTCACGGCTGGGCCCATCTGTTTCGCGTGAAGAAAAACCGCCGTTCTGGTAGGATCGCCCCATGGATTTTGGGCAGTTGCGGTGCCCTGGGGCGGTCCATTGCCTGTCGAGACAGCGCAATTCAAGCGGGGTAACATTTCTGCGCGTCACGGGGGACCTCATTAAGGGGCAACCGGCCGGTTGCGGCCTTGAGCTGCGGGGATTCTACTATCGGGCACCGATGCTTTTCATCAAGGCAAATAGTCACGGTGCGCTCGCGCCAGGCAGAAGCGCACACGGGCTGTGGAGGCACACATGAGTGAACGAAGGCGAATCCTTGTTCTGACCCTGATCATGACTATGGCCTGCGCATCAGTGATCGGAATCGCGCTGCTTCTTACCTATAGGGCACATTTTGCCGAAGAGCGAGAACGGCTTGCCGTGACCGCCCAAAGCCAGGCGCGGCTGATTGAGGCCATCGCGCGCTATGGCGCCAAGATGGCCGAGCTAATGCCGGAGGGCGACCTGGGGCACGATGCCACTGCCGCGACCCTGGGCCAAATCATCGACGCCCACGAGGACTATGTGGGATTTGGCGAAACGGGCGAGTTCGTGCTTGCGCGGCTTGAGGGCGACCAAATCGTATTTCAATTCAGACATCGCCACGGTGAAGTCGACACCCCCGAATCCATTCCCCTGGATTCAGGCCTGGCCGAGCCGATGCACAGGGCCCTGCTCGGACTCTCTGGGACCGTGGCCGGCCTCGACTATCGAGGGACCATGGTCCTGGCCGCGTACGAGCCGGTGGCCGATCTAAACATGGGAATCGTAGCGAAGATCGATCTCGCCGAAGTCCGGGCGCCCTTCATCAGGGCGGCGTTTATCGCCAGCTGGCTCGCACTTCTCATTATCGCGATCAGCGTGTTGCTCTTCCGCCTGATCGGCAATCCCATCATTACGCGGCTTGAGGCCTCCCTGAAGGACCTAAAACAAGAAATGGGAGAACGCAAACAGGCCGAAGAATCGCTGAGAACCAGCGAGGAACGCGCCAATTCACTGATCCAGACAGTGGGGAGCGTGATTCTCGTGCTGTCGCCCGACTACCGGATCCTTGAGTTCAACGAAACGGCCGAGAAGGTGTACGGGTGCGCGCGTGAAGACGTGCTTGGCGAGAACTATCTCGACCTATTCATCCCCCCGGAACTCCACCAGCCCATCATGGACGACATCCACCAGGTACTCTCCGGCGTCGTGACGAACGACTACGAAAATCCCGCTCGCTCCCGGGACGGCACAGAGCGCGTGCTTCTGTGGAACGTGCGCCGCCTTCTCGGCCCAGAGGGCGAACCTGTTGGCGTGATCGCCTGCGGCCGCGACATCACTGAGCGAAGACAGATGGAACAAAGGCTGCAGATCGCGCAGTACGCCATTGATCACGCATCCGACTCAGTCTGCCTGATAGACCCCGATGGCCAATTCGCTTATGTCAATCAGTCCACGTCCCGGAGGCTCGGATACTCTCCAGAAGAGATGCTTTCGATGGGTGTGTGGGACATCGACCCGGAATTTCCCGCCGAAGCGTGGCCAAATCACTGGGCCGACCTCAAAGAAAAAGGTTCGCTCACCTTCGAGTCCCGCCACCGCGCCAGAGATGGTCGCGAGTTCCCCGTCGAGATCGTTGCCAGCTATGGCGAGTTCGGGGGAAGCGAATACAACTTTGCCCATGCCCGCGACATCACCGAGCGCAAACAGGCCGAGGAAGCACTGCGGGCAAGCGAGGAGAAGTATCGCGTTCTTGTCGAAAAGAACCCTTACGGCATCCAGGAGACAGATGCTTACGGCACCATAACCTTTGTCAACGAGATGCACCAGGAGATGTACGGCTACGGGAAAGAAAGCCTGATCGGGCGGTCCGTAACAGAGTTCCTGAAGCCCGGCCCACAGCGCGATGAGTTGCCCGCATACCTGGACATGTTGGTGAACGACCAGCCGCCCCCAACCATCTATTGCCAGACGATATTGACGAAGGAAGGAAGGGAAAAGCTCATAGATGTTTGCTGGAACTACCGCCGGGATGCCACAGGGTCCGTTACAGGATTCATAGCTGTTCTGACCGATGTCACGGTGCGTATGCGGCTGGAAGAGGAACTCCGGGAGAAGAACCTCCTATTTGATGCCATTCTTGCCAATGCCCCGGTTTGTGTCAACCGTATCGATTCAGCTGGGACCCAAACCCTCTCACTTGGATCTGGTCTGCGAAGACTTGGGCTCAAGGAAAACGAAATAGTGGGTGTAAACATATTTAAAGCCTATCCCCATATAGCAGAACATTATGAAGAAGTCAGAGAAAGCGGCATGGCAACGTTCGTTGATCAAGGGGTAATAGATGGCGAGCCCTGGTGTTTCCAGAACTGGCTTTTTCGCGATGGCGAAATAAACGAAGGCTTCATCTCCGTATCGGTGGACATTACGCAGCTCAAGCAGGCCGAGGAGGAGTCACGCCGGTACGAGCATATAGTGTCGAGCTCCAACGATATGCTGGCGCTACTCGACACGAACTTTACCTACCTTGCCGCCAACGCGGCGTATTACGGACCCTTTGGGAAGACGCGCGAAGAGTTGATTGGGCATACCGCGGCCCAAGTCTTTGGCGAAGAGTTCTTTGAAACGACCATAAGGGCCAACGCCGAACGTTGCCTTGCCGGGGAAGATGTGCGTTACCAAGCCTGGTTCGAGTTTCCCGCCCATGGCTCCAGGTACATGGACGTCAGCTATTCCCCCTATCTGGGTACGGACGAAGAGGTCAAGGGCTTCGTAGTCAGCGGACGAGATATTACTGAACAGAAACGGGCCGAAGGAAGGCTGCGGCTCACGCAGTACGCCATTGACAACACAGCTGACTCTGTGTCCATGGTCGGGCGGGACGGTAAGTTCATTGCTACCAATGCGTCCATGTCCCGGAGGCTCGGATACTCTCCAGAAGAGATGCTTTCGATGGGTGTGCCGGACATCGACCCGGAATTCCCCGCCGAAGCATGGCCAGACCACTGGGCCAGCCTTAAGGAACAAGGTTCACTCACCTTCGAGTCTCGCCACCGCACCAAGGATGGCCGCGTATTTCCCGTCGAGATCTTTGCCAATTATGTTGAGTTTGAAGGGCAAGAGTACAACTTTGCCCATGCGCGCGACATCACCGAGCGCAAGCGGGCAGAGGAGGAGCAACGGGAGAGCGAGGAGCGGTTTCGCGCCCTCTTCGTCAATGCGCCATTGAGCTACCAATCCCTTCAGGTAGATGGCGCTGTCCTCGAAGTGAACGATACCTGGTGCAAGACGCTGGGCTACCCAAGGGACGAAGTCACCGGCAAGAACTTCGCCGACTTCCTCGCACCCGAATCTGTAGAGACCTTCCTGTACAACTTTCCATGTTTCAAAGAAGACGGCGAAATCCATGGGGTGGAATTCGAGATGGTCAGGAAGGACGGCCGCCACATCGACGTCCTGTTCGAGGGCAGAATAGGCCACAATCCCGACGGAAGTTTCAAACGCACCCACTGTATCCTCCAGGACATCACCGAGCGCAAGCGGACCGAGGCGCTCATTGAGTCCGAACGCAGCCGGTTCTACGCGCTCCTGGAGCAGATTCCGGCCTTCGTATACTTGCAGGCCCCCGACTATTCCATCCGTTTCGCCAACCGCTACTACCGCGAACACTTTGGCGATACCGAGGACGTACCGTGCTACAAGAGCCTCTGGGGGCGCGACGAGCCATGCGAAGTGTGCCCAACCTTTCGCGTCTTCGACACGGGCACTCCGCAGATTTGGGAGTGGACCGAAGCACCAGATGGACGGATCTACCAAGTCTACGACTACCCTTTCACCGACACCGACGGCTCCTCCCTCGTCCTCGAGCTCGGCATGGACATCACTGAGCGCAAGCGGGCCGAGGAGGCGGTTGAGGAGAACATGCGCTTAGCCCAAATTCTCTTGGACAGCATGCCCTGCATCGCCCTGCTTTTGCGTCCGCACAGCCGGGAAATCGTGGCCATGAACCAAGCGGCAAGGGATGCGGGGGCCGTTGTGGGGAAGACCTGCTTTTCAACCTGGCCGAAGTTCGACGATCCCTGTCCCTGGTGCTTGGCGCCCGAGCAATGGGCCACTGGCGAGGAGTGCCACGTCGAGGTGGAAGGCTTTGGCGTCACGTGGGACGCGCACTGGGTTCCCGTGTCCGAGGACCTCTTTATGCATTACGCCTTCGACATCACCGAACGCAAGCGGGCAGAGCAACAGACAGAAGATTCTCTCCGCGAGAAAGAGGTGTTGCTGCGCGAAATCCACCACCGCGTGAAGAACAACATGCAGGTCATCGTCAGTCTCCTGAGAATGCACGCCAGACGCTCCCAAAGCCTGCAAGTCCAGGAGATCTTCGAAGACTGCCAGGAGCGGGTCGGCGCGATGGCCCTGGTCCACGAGACCCTGTACCAGTCCGAGGACCTGGCGCGAATCGACTTCGAGGTCTATCTCGAAAAGCTATGCCAGAACCTTGCGCGCGCACACGGTGGAGGCCTTGGCGCCATTACAGTGGTCCCCGAAGCCAACGACGTGTCTCTAGGAATGGACCAAGCCGTGGCAGTTGGAATGATTGTCGGTGAGCTGGTGTCGAACGCGTTCAAGCACGCCTTTCCTGGGGGGAGAGGCGGACGGATCGCGGTCAGCATGCGCGAAACCGGCGAACACGAAGTCGAGCTAGTCGTTGAAAACAACGGCGTGAGCCTGCCGCCCGAGGTTGACCCCGAGAACACCGACACATTGGGACTGCAATTGGTGAGCGCCACGGCCACCGACGAACTTGGCGGTACGATGGAGGTCGGTCGTGGCGATGGAACGAGATTCACGCTTCGTTTCAAGAACAAGGCCTCCTAAAGAGAAAGGGAGCACCATGAGACACTCAACCAATGTGGCGAAGAACGCGGGACGGTGCGCTGGAACGAAGCGAAGCGCACACGGACTACGGAGGCACGCATGAGCATGAGCGAACGAAAGAGTTTCCTTGCTCTGACCCTGATCATGGCTGTCGCCTGCGCATCAGTGATCGGAATCACGCTATTGCTTACATACAGGGAACATCTTGCCGACGAGCGGGAGCGGCTTGCTGTAACTGCCCAAAGCCAGGCGCGGCTGATGGAAGCCGTCACACGTTTTGATACAGAGTACAGCAGCGACTATGCCGGAGGATCCGAGGCGGCAACCTTGAGCCAAATCATCGACGCCCATGAGAACTTTGTCGGGTTTGGCGAAACGGGCGAGTTCACCCTCGCGCAGCTCGAAGGCGACCAAATCGTGTTTCAATTCAGACACCGTCACGGCGAGGTCGAGACTCCCGCGCCCATTCCTCTGAATTCGGTCCTGGCCGAGCCCATGCGCCGGGCCCTGTCGGGACGCTCTGGGACCGTGATCGGGCTCGACTATCGAGGCGTCACGGTGCTGGCCGCGCACGAGCCCGTGGGCGAGCTGAACATGGGAATCGTAGCCAAGATCGACATGTCCGAAGTCCGGGCGCCATTCGTCAGGGCCGCGCTTGCCGCCGGCGGATTCACGCTCATCATCGTCGTGATCAGTACCTTGCTCTTTCGCCGGATCGGCAATCCCATCGTCCTGCGGTTCCAGGCACACGTGAAAGATCTCGAACTCGCAATAGACGAACGCATGGAAGTCGAAAAAAGGCTGCGGATCACGCAGTTCGCCGTCGACCACGCATCCGACTCAGTCGCACTGATCCGGCGAGACGGCCAGTTCGCCAACGTCAACGAGTCCATGTCCCGGACGCTCGGATACCCCCGCGAAGAGCTGCTCGTAATGGGCGTGGCGGACCTCGACCCAGAGTTTCCCGCGGAAGTGTGGCCCGCGCACTGGGCCGACCTCAAAGAACAAGGTTCGCTCACCTTCGAGTCGCGCCACCGCACCAGCGATGGCCGCGAGTTTCCCGTCGAGATCCTTGCCAACTACGTGGAGTTTGAAGACGAAGAATATAACTTCGCCTATGCGCGCGACATCACCCAGCGCAAACGGGCAGAAGAGCGGCTCGCCGCATCGCTCAAAGAGAAGGAAGTATTGCTCCGCGAGGTCCACCATCGCGTCAAGAACAATATGCAGGTCATCACCAGCCTCCTGAGAATGCACGCAAGACGCTCCCAAAGCCCACAAGTCCAGGAAGTCTTTGAGGACTGTCAGAGCAGGGTCGGCGCGATGGCCTTGGTACACGAGACCCTGTATCAGTCCGAAGACCTCGCACGAATCGACTTCGGCGTCTACCTTGAGAAGCTCTGTCAAAACCTGGCGCGCGCACACGGAGGAGGACATGGCAATATCTCAGTGGTTCCCGAAGCCAAAGACGTGTCTCTCGGGACAGACCAAGCCGTGGCGGTCGGAATGGTCGTCAGTGAGCTGGTGTCGAACGCCTTCAAGCATGCCTTTCCCGAAGGCGGAGAAGGACGGATCGCGGTCAGCATCCACGAAACCGGCGAGCAAGGAGTCGAGCTGGTCGTCGAAGACAACGGCGTCGGCCTATCGGCCGATGTAGATCCAGACAACACCGACACACTCGGACTGAGATTGGTCAGTGCCGCGGCCACAGGCGAACTTGGCGGCACGATCGAGATCGCCCGTGGCGGCGGAACAAGATTCACACTTCGGTTCAAGGTCAAGGACGCCTAAGGAAAGGGGATCAGCATGACTTCGGCACGAATCCTGGTCGTTGAAGACAACTCCACTGTGGCACTGGATCTGCGCAGCTCACTCGAGGACATCGGCTATCACGTTACCTCCGTCGTCGCCTCCGGCGAGGAGTCCATCGAAAAGGCTGAGCAGGACCACCCCGACGCCGTTCTTATGGACATCCGTCTGCGCGACAAGATGGACGGCGTCGAAGCGGCCGGCCAGATCTACTCACGCCTAAGCATCCCAGTCGTCTTCCTGACCGCGTACACCGACCCCGGACTCGTCGACCGGGCCAAGAGGGTGGGATCATTCGGCTATCTCGTCAAGCCGTTCAATGACCGCGAACTCCACGCGACCCTCGAGATGGCCTTATTCAAGGCAAGGGCCGACCGGGCGCTCTTGGCGGAGGCGCGGATGGAAGCGGCCGCCACACTCGCCGCGGGCATCGCCCACGACTACAACAACCTCATGTCGGTCGTCATCGGCAACGCCGATCTGCTGCGAGAGGACCTCGGGGATGAGCACGCGGCCGTCGAAATGCTCAACGAAGTGGTGTGGGCGGGCCAGAGGGCGAGTCACCTCGCCGAGCTGATGTTGGCATTTGCAGGAAAAGGGGAGTACCAGCCCCAGCTCCTCGACCTCAACGAGACCGTCCGCGACTTCGTCCGCCTCCAGGAAAGGGCACTCCCAGACTGCATCTCCGTCAAGTGCAACCTCGATCCTGAGCTTCACCCCATAAAGGCCGACAGGGCCCAACTTAAGATTGCGCTGGTGGACATTGTGACAAACTCAATCGAAGCCATCGAAGGCGACGGCGCGATCCTGATCGAAACGCGGAACGCAGATACAACCGAAGACCTGCTAAGAGGCGAAGGCGACCCCGGCCCCGGGCGCTACGTCGTCCTCTCCGTGAAGGACACGGGTTGCGGCATGGACAAGGAAGCCCTTGAGAAGGCCCTGGAACCCTTCTTCTCAACGAAATTCCAGGGCCGGGGCCTCGGCCTCGCCGCCGCCTCCGGCATTGTCAACAAACATGGCGGACACATGCACTTTGAGAGCGAACAGAACAACGGCACAACGTGTTTCATCTACCTTTCTGCCGTTGAATCCGGACCGAAAGCGCCTGCCCAACAACCTACGGCGGCCGCCGTCAAGGGCACCGAGACCATTCTTGTTGTGGATGACCAAGAAACGCTCCTGAAACTGACCTCGATGATGCTGGCACGCCACGGCTACAAAGTCTTGACCGCCAACTCCCAGCAAGAAGCGGTTGAGCTTGCCCGCGACTTCGAGGGCGCAATCCATCTCGTGCTTCTTGACCAGGGAATACCCGGCAGGGGCAGCGCAAAGGCCTTCCCCCTCCTGAAACAAGCGCGACCCGATCTGAAAGTACTTCTATTCAGCGGCTACGATCTAGACGCCACCGCACAGGCCCTGCTCGACGCCGGCGCCAACGGCTTCCTGAAAAAACCCGTCTCATCAATGATATTGGCAGAAGAAATCCGTAAGGTATTGGACAATTGATACCCGTTGGCAGAGCTGTGAAGCCAGGAGGATGAATCTTGAGCGCCGCAGGAAAGATGGAAGACGGCAAGCCCAAACCGCGGACCCAGACCGCGACAGCTGGCCCGGGCCGCGCTCCGTCCCCCCTTCGCGTCTTAGCAGCGACGACCGCGGCGATCTTCGCTGCAGAGGCCCTCATCATGCTGGCCCTGAGCGCGCTACTGCCACTAAACCCAAACCTGGAGATCTTTGTCGACGCGCTCGTTCTCGTTGTCATCGTTTTCCCCGCTCTTCTGCTCTTGGTATACCGCCCCATGCGCCAATACCTCTCCGAGCGGAATCGGGCCGAGGACTCGCTCCGATGGGAACTCGCCCTAAACCAAGCCGTGGCCCTCTTGGCCGACCAACTTCTCGACCCAGACGCTTCCATCGAGACGACCTCACAAGCCCTTCTCGACCAGGCCCAGTCCCTCACCGGCAGCGAGCACGGGTATCTTTCTTCCATCGACCCTGTCTCGGGCGACATTGAGCGTCACGCACTCACCGAAATGATGGATACGCACGGCCTGGGTCCCGAGGAGCAGGCAATCCGCTTTCCCAAAGGTAAAGGGGCCGACGGCCTTTATCCCGGCCTTTGGGGGCACGCCCTAAACGGCCGAGATGGGTTCTACACGAATACCCCGTCCGCCCATGAGGCGGCAGCAGGCACGCCCGAAGGGCACATCCCCCTGAAGAACTTCCTCACCGTCCCGGCAATCGCCAGCGGAAGACTCGTCGGACAGATTGCCCTGGCCAACTCCGAACGCGACTACACAGAACGCGACCTCGTGGCCGTCGAACGACTCGCCGTCCTTCACGCGCTCTCGTTGCAGCGGCGCGAGGCCGAAAAGGCCGTCGCCGACAGCGAAGAGCGATACAGGCGCCTGGTCGAGTATTCGCCCGACGGAGTTCTTATTCACTGCGACGGCGAAATCGTCTTCGCCAACCCCACAATGTCTGAGATTATGGGAGGAACAAGCGAGGATCTACTCGGGAAACCCGTCATGGACATAGTCCACGAGGATTTCCGCGCACTCGCCGGGGAAAGAGTTGAACTCATACGATCTCAACAAGAGGCCCTGCCGAGAGTTGAGATGAAATTCATCAGACTCGATGGCAGCGATGTTGAAGTGGACGTAGTCTCAATTCCTTTCACCTTCGAGGGGCGATTCGCCGTACAGACCGTCGTGCGCGACATCTCCGACTACAAGATCGTCGAAGAACGTCTGCGCCATTCACAGAAAATGGAGGCCCTGGGGACACTTGCCGGCGGAATCGCCCATGATTTCAACAACATCCTGTTTGCCATCCTCGGGTGCAACGAACTCGCAATGGAAGACGTCGAAAAAGACAGCAGCGTTTATGAGCTACTCACGGAGATCCACGTCTCAGCACACCGGGCCTCAGACCTCGTCGAGCAAATCCTCACCGTAAGCCGCAAGGCCGAACGCGAAAGAAAGCCCGTCAGAGTTCAGGCCATTGCCGAAGAGGCACTGAAGCTCGTAGGAAAGACACTGCCGGCGACAATCGAAGTCCTCCAAAGCACCAATGCCGATTGCGGACCGGTGATGACCGACCCGACCGAAATACACCAGATATTCATGAACTTATGTACCAACTCATATCACGCCATGCTCGAGCATGGTGGCGTACTGAAGGTCCAGGTAGAACAGGTGAACGTCGAAAGCGAGCAGACACCCAACCATTCAGAGCTCGGGCCCGGCGCCCATGTGCGCATAACCGTGAGCGATACAGGCCATGGCATGGACGCCGAGACGCTAGAACGGATATTCGAGCCTTACTTTACCACCAAGGGCGCGGGAGAGGGGACGGGCCTTGGACTCGCCACCGTCCACGCGGTTGTCAAGGCCTGTCAGGGCGCCATAAGCGTCGAAAGCGCTGTAGGCCAAGGGACCACATTTGAGATCCTGCTGCCCTGCTGCCCTCACGAAGTCGACGCGGCAGACATAGAAGAGGACGTGGACGAAGTGGCCGTCTACAACGGCACCGAACGTGTTCTGGTCATAGACGACGAGCAACCCATTGTCGACGTCCTCTCGATGCTTCTGAAGCGGCGCGGCTACGACGTCACAGCATTCACCAACAGCGAAGCGGCAGCGGACGCATTTCGCGCCGACCCAAACGCCTTCGACCTGATCCTGACCGACCAGACCATGCCCAAGTTGACAGGCGCTCAATTCAGCGAGCAGGCGCTCGAGCTCCGGCCCGGCATCCCAATCATCCTCTGCACCGGGCACAGCGACCTTGTCAACAGAGAGAGCGCAGCACGAATGGGAGTCCGAGGATACCTCAAAAAACCCATCATTGCCCGGGAACTCACAAGGACTGTACGCCGGCTACTGGACGAAACCCAGGATCAAGGCCACCAAGAACCTTGACCACCGCCTCCGCGTATCCACCCAGAAAGACGGGCTGCTAGGCGAAGCACATTCGGCCCAATCCCTACGCCGCCTCAACAACGCCCGCTATACCGTGACCACCCCCGCCTCCTCATCTCATGAAGAAGAGTGACGAGCCGCATCGTGTCCGCCAGCATCAGAACGCGCCACTGCGCGCCGGATTCAGTCACTGATCGTTTGGCTTTGACGTTGCCGCCATATGCGCAGGCGGTCTTCGAAGGGCGTATCGGGTCCGCCGATGGCCGCAAGGGCGGGCCAGGGGACGGCGTCGTAGAGACGCGCCGTGCCGTCGCGCCAGGTCGTTGCGACCTGCCTGCCGTTCGGGTTCCAGAGAACGTACACAAGTTCCGATTCCCCAGATAGCGTCACCAGTTCGTTGCCCTCGAGGTCCCAGATCTTGGCCCTAAAGTCGCCCGCACCCGACTGCGTCATGATGCGCGAGCCGTCCGGGCTGAACTCGCCGCCATTGACCATGCCCGTATGCCCGGAGAGGGTCACCAAGAGTTTACCTGTAGCGGCATCCCACAGCTTCGCCGTGTTGTCCGCCGAAGTGGTGAGAATGCGGCTGCCGTCGGGACTGAATCGGCCCGTAAACAAAAAGCTCTCATGGCCCGAGAGCGTCATTATCTCCGCGCCCGTGGCCGCGTCCCAGATCTTTGCCGTGCGATCCAGCGAGGTGGTGAGAATACGCGAGCGGTCCGGACTATGCGCGGCATCCATCACAGCGGCCTCATGCCCTGCCAGCGTGTACAGGTGGCGTCCCGTCTCGGCTTCCCAGAGATACACACTTCCGTCGCCGCTGGTGGCGAGCAGCGAAGTATCGTCTACAAAACCCGCCCAAATCACTGCCGAGGGTTGCTGTTCCAGTTCGGCGATGGCCGTTCCGCTCGACCAATCCACCACTTCGAGCGCCTTCCCATTCCATCGGACAACTCGCCCCGCGCTTTCACGGAACCCAGTATAGGAGACGGCCGAAATGTGCAGTGCCGGATCATCCCGAATCCCGCCAACCTGGTCAATCCGTGGCGATGCATCGGAAGAGAGCAACGCGCTCACGGCTTCCCCGGAGACTGCATCCCAAAACCGCCTTTCCTTCCCGTCTATCGAAGTCGTCATGATATGGCTTCCATCATGCGAGAACTCCGCTTTTGCCAGCTCGCCGTCATGTTTGGCGAGCGTTAGCAGCAGGTCTCCCGATGCCGAATCCCAGACCTTGGCCGTCTTGTCGTACGAGGCCGTCGCCAGCCGCGAGCCATCGGGGCTAAAGTCTGCGCCGTATACAATGTCCGTGTGGCCACGCAGCACGCCCGTCTCGCGCACATCGCGCAGCTTGACCACCGACCAGATGCGTATGGCATTATCCGACGAGGCCATCGCCACACGCCTGCCGCCAGGACTGAACGCGCCGCCGACGGGCACGCCCTCGATAGGAATGTTGGCCAGTTCAGCGCCCGTCAACGCATCCCAGACCTTGGCTATTCCGTCACTAGAGGCTGTCCGCAGGCACGTATTGTCCGGGCTGAACCCGAGGCCCGGCGCATTTGTGTGTCCAGCGACGGTGAAACGGACCGCCTGTGCTTCCAGGTCCCACACCGTGATCCGTCCCGCCCGGAAGCCCAGAGCGAGTGCCTTGAGATCCGGGCTGAGTTTCAGGCTAGAGACATCCTCCTCGATGGGCAGTGTGAACGTGTTGATGGTTTCGCCCGTGCTCGCATCCAGGGACCGGACAGTGCCATCATCCCAAGCCGTCATGATCTGCCGTCCATCCGGCGAAAAACGCATTGTGCCGCCACCTGGCGTCTCCGAGAGGAGACGCCCGGAAGCGGCGTCATATGTCGCGAGTGTGCCATCCGCCGTCATGCAGGCCGCTATCGCGCCATCCGGGCTGAAAGCAACGTCTCTGCCATTCGCGCTTCGGCCGAGCGAGAGCGTGCGAAGACGACGGCCCGTCGCGGCGTCCCAAATCGCTGCGGGACCATCCACGTAGGCGGTGATCACACGCGCGCCGTCATGGCTAAACGCCGCGTCGTAAACGGGTCCCTTCACCGTAGCCATGGCTGCAAGCGCTTCTCCGGTCTGCGTGTCCCACACACGGGCCGTGCCATCGAACGAACCCGACACCAGACGTTCACCTTTGGAATCGAACTCCAGGCCCAGAATCAGTCCCGAGTGTCCCTCAAGTTCGACCACGACCCGCGCCGTGGCCTCGCGCCAAATATCGGCGGTCGAGGCTGCCCTTGACGATTCGGAGTCGGCGTCTTCCTCAGATACCGCGCGCCTTGGCCAGGCTTCATTGACCAGGTAGCCCCATTCCCAATTGCGCAAGTGTGGTGGAGTCGCCAGGAGAGCTGGTCGCGCCAGCATCGCGCTCCCCTGGTCAAGACGCATGGCGGCCAACTGGATATTGGAAACATATTGCCCGTATTCCGCCTCTTCGCGGGCCACTCGTTCGCGCGCTTGCGCCTGCACGGCCTCTTGATGCTGGGTCTCCGCTTCGCGGCGCTGCATGTCAGCGTCCAGTCTCAGACCGGTCTGGATTTCCGCCCGCTGGTATTCGCGGAACGCAATGCCGCCCACAATAGCGGCCAGAATAGCTGTGGTTGCCGAGACAAACGCCAGCAACCGGCGCCGCCTCTGGCCCTTCTCCTGCGCCTGGCGAAGTGCACGCCGCTCCTTGAGGGTGCGTAGGCGTTCGGCGAGCTCAGGCGCGCTTCCAAGGCGTCGCTCCGGGTCGCCTTCCACACAAGCCGCGATATCTTCGCGCAAGAGCTCGTCATCCACGTCCCGTTCCCAGCCAGCCGCGACAGAACGGGAAAAGTCCCCAATGACCATTTGATACAAGACCACCCCGAGCGCGTAAACATCGGAAAGGGTCGTCGAGGGCTTGCCTTCGACGGCCTCCGGCGCCATGTACAGGCGCGTGCCGCTGCCCGACGACGAACCGCTGGACACGAGTGTCTGCGTGAGCCCGGCGGCGCTGATGCCCTTCTCAAGAAGCGCGCCGGGATCCGTGATCAGGCCGATCCCGAAGTCGGTGAGGCTGGCCCGCGGGACGCCGCGTTCCTTCACCTCTGCAATGAGGATGTTCGCGGGCTTAATGTCCTTATGAAGCACGCCCACGCTATGGGCGGCGCCCAGCGCCACCGCCGCCTGCGCCACCAACTCCAGGCGCGTTTCCAGGGGCACAGCGCCGATGCCGCCCTGCTCGTTGGCCCACTGTTTGAGGTCGCCGCCTTCGGTGTACTCGGCTTCGATGAAATAAGGCGGCCGCTCAAATTCCCATTCCAGAATTTGCGCGATGTCATCGCGATGGCCCAGCGATTCCTTCAGCAATCGAAACAGGACGACTTCCCGTTTTAGACCGCGCACCCGTTCCGGCTCGAAACAGAACTTGAAGACCCGCTGCGCTTTGGTCTTGTCATGCGCGCCCAGCCACACTTCGCCATACCCGCCTTCGCCCAATTGGCCCTGCAGTATCCAATGGTCGCGTCTTGGAACAGCCAGACCGGCCGCAGGACGCCAACCCAGCGTGTCCTCCTCAGCAGGCGTCACCGCGCGGTGGGCCTTCTCAGAACCAGGCGGCGGCTCAAGCAGCGAGACGCCCTCAATACCCGCCTCGCAGATGTCCATCGCATTATCGACGCCCTTAAGCTCATACGCCCCGTGCGCCCGCCAGGCGATGGGTGTGCCGAACTCCTCGCTGCTAAGCCGCTGGCGCGTGTTGTCGAATACCGCCGTCGACATAAGCACCTGCCGTGGCTGCGCGAGACCGCTGATACGTGCGGCGAGGTCCACAGCCAGGCCCTCGATCCGAGGCGGCCCCGCATCGCCCTCCGGTCCCGGCTTCTCCGTGACCTCGCCCATATGCAGGCCGATGCGGACATCCGGCAGATCGCCCTCCTCCGCGTGGGCCTGTTGCAGACTCAGCGCGAATTGCAGGGCCGCACTTGGCGTCTGGAAAGTCGAGAAGCACCCGTCCCCCGCCCAGTCGATGATACGGCCCGAGAAACGTTTCGCAAGCTCGGTCACATACTCGCGGTGGCGGGTAATCAGGGCCCCCACCACAACATCCCCGCGCTCAGTCTTCAGCGCCGTCGAGCCGACCAAGTCGGTGAAGACCAGCGTAAGAACTCTGGATTGCTCTACATCCATCCTCTAGCTCATTTCCGGGTAGGGCCCAGGCGCCCGAGTTCGTTGAGTCAATCCTCGACGACGATGATTCAGTCGAGTCGCGCCTGGTCTTGGGTATCGCCCGTCTGACACTGCCTCGTACGAGAACAGGGGCCTTCCACGCCAGCGTTGATGCGGCCCAAGAAACGGGACAGCGCTTACATCACATTCTTCAGTATGATCATTCGCTTTGTATCATCTGGCGTAGTCAGGTTGCAAACAGACGATTCGCCCAAACGCCAGCCACTAACCGCGAACATTTCGCTTGCTTGACGCGAATGACATGGGTCCTCAGATCGGCCCTCCGCACCAAGACCAGATCACGAGTACCCGCAATCGGCCTAGGAGCTCTTCAGCACTCCTCCTTGAATTGACAGACCGCTTCTGATTAACTCGCTCAATACAATGCTCAGGATCCTGACCGAGTCAGCCTGGACACATTTCAGACCCATCAGGCCCCATGGCGAATTCAGCCAATATATGACCGAAATCACTACGAGGGCCCAACGAGTCTACGGCGCACTCCATGACTAACTCCTTTTATTGTACTACTTACGACCACAGATGCTCTTGGCACAGGACGTGCTTTAACTCCGAGGCAACCGGACTCGACACACCATCGAGCATGTAAATCCAAGGGAGAGAACCATGGCCGAAACCATCCCATTTGATAACGGAGAGAAGCAGCCAGACGAACCCGATGGAGGACAGGCCCCTCCATCTTCCGGCCCGCCCGGCGGAGAGCAGCTGCGGCAGGAGTACACGAGCGAGGAAGTCTCCGAGATCATCCGCGTGGCGCTGCAGAGTGCCAACGACGGAGAGGACTCGATCGTGAAGCAGGAAGAGATGCTGGCAATCGGCGAGGAATTTGGACTGACCGCGGCCGACCTCGCCCGGGCATCGGAGGCAATTGCCGCGTCCCGCGAGGAAACCGGCCGCGCGTCGAAGGTGAAGCAGAAAGCGGTGCAGGACTTCAAACTCCATCTCGTGTGCTACGCCGTCGGTATTGTCGGGCTGTTCTTCTTGAACTGGGTCACCTCCACCGAATACTGGTGGTTCGCAATTCCCGCGGTCGCCTATGGACCCGTCGTTGTGGTCCACGGCTTAGGCGCGAAGTACAGGCCAGACCTCTCTGTGAAACTCCTCAGGGAGGATACGAGCGACAGCTCCGAGTAGTTTCCAAAGCTCACGTGTATCGCGCACCCACGCGAAATGGAGGATGACATGGAGAATCTAGTAGGACTAGGCCAAGCGGCGGGCGGTTTAGGCGTATTCTTCTTGGGGAGCGCGGCGCTCTATTTTGTGTCCGTCTATGCGAAGACGTAGGAAGCAGCATCTCTCCCGAGCGCGCTCCCAATAACAGCGGCGAGACGGGCCTTCTCTTCGACCAGGCCAACGCGGGACCTCTCTCGGCGACGGATCAGGACTTAATACTGATGATCAGGGGACATTTTCGGAACTAGACTTCAGGATAGGACGAACCCAATCGAACAAAGGGCTGAACCTGTAGGCAGAACGCCCACAGTACAGCACAACAGAAGGAGAACCAACTATGCGCACGCCAACCCTACCAAGAAGCCTACCGGCCGTCCTCTTCGTGGCCATATTGACGTGGAGTGTCTGCATGCCAGGGGCGATCGCGCAGACCGGCGATGAAATCATTGCCAAGCACATCGAAGCCCTCGGCGGCGCCAAAGCCATCAAGGCCCTCACGAGCATCCAGATGAAGGGCGACCTCCTCCTGGGTGGCATGATGGGCGAGATAACCGGCGAGACTGAAGTCACCATCATTCCAGGGAAGAAGATCTACAGCGAAATTACCTCCGACATATTCAGCGAGAGAACCGGCTACGACGGGACCGTCGCCTGGTCCGAGGACATGACGCAGGGGCTCAGGAAACTCGAAGGCGACGAGGCCCGCACCATCGTGGGAAAGACTTTCATGCCCAACATCCTCGCCATGGGCAAAGTCCTGTCCGGGGAAAGCAGCATCGGAGAGAAGCTCGAAGACGAAACCCTCGGCGGAGAAGACCACTACGTGATCAAGACCGCCGGAGGGGACGGCCCCGATTCCAAGTTCTACGTCAACAAGAAGACCCATCTCCTCACCCAGGTGCTCATCAAGGCAGATAATCCCCAGATGGGCGGTGAGGTCGTCATCACCATTGCCTTTGCAGACTACGAAGAACACGCCGGCGTCAAGATGCCCACCAAGCAGACCGTAGACGTCGCCGACGGCATGATCACCATCGAAAGCACCTACACCGAGGTCACCGTCAACGGCGAAATTGACGACACCATCTTCACCATGCCCGAATCCGGCACCCCCTGACGCAAACGGAACCATCGGACAGGAAAGGCCAAGCTTCTACCTCTTGCTTAAGGAGAGGATGCCAATCAGGCTCTCCTTGGCATAGAGGTGGTAGGATACATCCAAACGGCAGGAAAGATGATAGGTGGTGGAGGTAAGGGGACTCGAACCCCTGACCCCTTCGCTGCCAGCGAAGTGCTCTCCCAACTGAGCTATACCCCCACGCGGCCGCAGTGATGCGGAAGGCAAAAGTATACGGTTCTAACGGTCGATAGTCAATCCGGCATTCGAAAAAACCTGCCGCACGAGCGGCCTGCAAAGCCATAAACTGCCGGCCGTCTTGAACCCATTCGGGCGCTATGCTAGGCTCTTACAGCTTGGTGCGCCCTGGGCGCGGCGTGCGCGCCGGTACCATCCGCGAGCCCCCGCGAACAGCGCCCAAAATACACTTCCAAGCACGCGTCAAAAGGAGCCCATCCCTTGATAGTAGACATGATGCACAAACACCGCCGCTTGATTATCGTGCTTATGATCGTATTCGTCGGAGTTCCACTGGCCTTGATGACCGTCCCCGGAAGCGGCCGCGGCAACTCCCGCGCAGGCCTAATCGACCCAAGCTTTCCCGTGGCAAAAGTCGCATCCACACCCATTACGGCCGAGGAATTCTTCAGACACTACAACCAGCTCCAGCAGCAACGGTCCCAGGGCGGCCTGCCCGTTTCGGCGGTCGACCTCGTCAACGATGGGTCAGTCGAGGCTATCCTGGACAGCCTCATCCAGCAAGCCATAATCGCCAACCAGACAGCCGAGCAGCCGATTTACCCCGAACGCGAATACCTCACGGCACGTCTCCAGCAAGACACTTTTTTCCAGAACCCCGCCGGCGAATTCGACAGGGGCTACTACAACCAATGGGTCAAGGCAAACACGCGAGGCGGAGGGAACTGGGACACCATCTACAACACCGTGGCCAACGGCGTCAACCATGAAGTCTATCTCACGCACCTCGGCGCCGCCGCACGCGTCTTGGAGAGCGAGATTCGCGACGAATTCGAGGCCGCGTGGACGAAGCTCCGCATCAAGACCGCCGCCATCGAGCCGAAGGTCGAACTGACCGAAGAAGACCTGCAAAAACAATACGACGACAACCTCGCTAACTACATGACCCTCGAAGAACGCCAGGCCGATTTCCTCGCCGTTTCCCTCAAGCCCCCCCGCCCCGAGATCGTCGGCGAGCTCATCGAACGCGCGCGCTCGGGAGAAGACTTCGCCGAACTCGCCCGCGAACATTCACAGTCCCTCGACAAGAATGAAGGGGGCGACATGGGCTGGATTGCCGAGGAGGACTTGTTGGGAGACCACCAATCGGTCCTGCTCGAACTCGGCGTCGGTGGGATCAGCGACGCCGTTGAGAGCCCCGTAGGAATCTATATCTACAAAGTCGAAGAAGAACGTACAAACGACGAAGGCGCCCGCGAATTCCACGCGCGCCAGATAACCATCCGGCCCGAGCTTAGCCAGGAGGAACGCGAAGCGCGCATGCAACGCGCGCAAGACCTCCTTGCAGCCGCCATCGAAGAGGACGGCGACCTCGAAGCCGTAAGCCTGCTTGATGACGTCGAATTCAAGAGCAGCGGCCCATTCACGGCCACCTCACCTTCGATCGACAACATCCCCAATACCGACGCATTCAGTTTCCAGCAAGCCATGGTCCCTCTTGCGATCGGGCAATTGTCCGAGGTCATCGTTGGGCGGAGCAACCTCTACATCGGCGTGGTCACCGAGGTCCTCGAGCCCATCCAGCAGACCTTCGAAGAGGTCCGGGAGAAAGTCGAGACGGACGCGACCAGCTTGTACAAGAGCGGTCCCGAATACGCCACAAGACTCGCCGATTACATCAGCACGATTCAGGAGGATGCCGAAGATATCGAGGCGATTCAAGAGCTGCTTCCAGAGCTCGATCTCGAAATTAAGGAAACCAAGGAGTTTGAACTAGCCGACAACTTCCTCATCGAAGGAGGGCTTTTCCTCAGTACCCAGCAGGTATATCAACTCCTCGTAGACAAAGAGCCGGGCGACCTCGCAGGACCGATTATCGATTTCGCCCGCGTAACGCATTTCATCGAATTGGTCGAACGCATCGCGCCGGACGAATCCATATGGGAAGACGAGCGGGGCAGGCTCCATGACGCGCTCCAATCCCGGAAGCGCATCGGACACCAGAGCGACTACCTCCTGTTCCTGACCGAGCAAGCCTCGAACGAGGCCCTCATCCAGAAAGACTATTCCGCGATCTACAGCCTGCTCGGACTCGATGACACAGGCGCCGACGCCTCCCCGGAGGACACCTTCCCAGAGCCGGAAGACACACAAGAAGAAATCGTGCTCGATCTCGACGAAGAAGAGCAAGACGAATAAAGCGTCGATCGGATCGCCCGCGCGCGCCCCTAGTCCTCAGCCCCGCCATCCAGAATGTGCCGCCCCGCCGCCTCGATTTCGCCGATCAGCTTCTTCGCCGTCTCCAAATGCGCCCGCTCGCCCTTGAAAGCATTTCCCTGTCCAAGCAACGCGAGCCGCAAGTCGCGCACCGCCGACCGGCGCGCAGACCACGCCAAGAGCCGCGCCGCCACCGACAACCCAAAAAGCTCAACCACCAGTATGATCCCGAGTACCGTCGCAGCGTGTAGAAAGAGCTCAGGGCTCCAAATCTTGCTGCTGAAATAATCTACAACCGTCATGTACGCCGAATAGCCGAAGAACACAAGCGGCGGCGCATCCAGCACTAAAGCCAGCGGCCAACTCGTTAGCACCCGCGCCCGCGAAACGATCCGGTCACGCGCAGGCCCACGAAGTACGCCCCCGATGCGCTCGTCCAGCTCATCGCCAAAAGACCCGAAACCGCTTCCAATTGCCTCCGAGTCAAAGCCCGCCTTAGCGAACTCTAGCGCCAATTCACTCTCCTTCGCCGCGTAATGCCGCCGCAACTCGTCCGACGTCACATTCAAGTGATCGCTCACGAGCTCACCGTTTGCCAACATAGACGCCGC
>SDBV01004231.1_pt1 | contig 20780 bp, 21 predicted proteins | sample 2277081 | NCBI WGS metagenome assembly SDBV01 (sample SAMN10402039, study PRJNA504765) | marine sediment metagenome | isolation source: marine sediment core GS10_PC15, 223 cmbsf | place: Arctic Ocean: Southern Knipovich Ridge | collected 2010 | reverse complement strand
AAAGTAATACTTCCCCGATTAATCAAAGATTTGTTATATTGTTTCCAGTTACTTATTCGGTAACTATTTTTCATAAGACACCTCTCATTTAGTCGTTTGGGGTGTCTATTTTATTTTTTAAAAGTGTTAATGTAAATATTTTCTTTAATGAATGTAGCTATTATCTAGAGACTTATGCAACAACGCCAAAAATATGTTAAAAAAATAATTTTAATGCGTAAGCATTGCGTAAATTAAATATAGTTGATTTTGTTTATTACAGATAATTAGATGCTTATGCCTTCTTGGCTAAGAGATTGTTCGTCTCTTTGTTGCAGTTTAAGTTAGTTTTTCAAATTGATGTAGTGAGTTGGATGAACTAAGGGGTAGTGCTTTTCTAATTAAATTAAAATCTTAATTATGCAAGCTGATTATTTAATAATTTCGTTGTCATTGTCTAATAATTTTTTAAACTTTATTTAAATTAACTTTTTCTATAAACTATTAACATAAGTAAAAAAATGAGGAGTTAAAGATGACATTTCTAGCTAACCAAAGCGATAGAATCGTTGATCCTGAACAAGTTTATTCCTGCTTGGTCTCATGGCAAAAGCTTATTGAGGAAACTGGCCGTGGAACAATGACTGTGGTTAAAGACGGTAAATTTACTGAAATAAAAGTATCTGTAAAACAAGATAGCACAGTAAAAAATTTTTTCCGGTTATCCGATATTAAACTTTATAACCAATACAGACACATCTCGGAAGGGCAATGGATGTGTCGAGAGGAATCCAAGCATTATAACCTTGAGATTTCGGGTAATGATGCAGATGCTCAGCCTGTGAAAGTCTCTTTTTATATTAATCATACCAGTGAATGTAGCGAGCCATGGTTCAAGACATTGAATGTAAAGTTGGTGTAAAGCAAGTAATAAAGAAAGCAGAAGTAACCAATTCTACTTTCTTGTCTGAATGGAGGAGGCGAGACTCATTCAGAACTATTGATTGGAAAATTATTGATGATTTACTGTACCGGAAAAGTTTTTATTAAGGTTTATTTGTATTGAATTCATGAATTCAATAACTTCACAAGCAAAATTTGTCATCATAATTAATCCTTCTTTTTTGATGAGTTTGTTTGCTCCTGGTAAATTTTTATCTTTTATATTTTGAATTGAAGAGTCATTAAGGAGTCTTTTTGAAATAAGAGAATCAATGCATAATTTGGTTGATTCAAGAGGATTAAAGAGAGTAGAGTTCCTAGATAAAAGAAGGGGTTTTTTAGAATAGTCATACATGATTTTTAAACATTTTAATTCATCATCGTTTAAGCTACTTATAATATTAATGAACTCTTCTTTCCAGATTGTGTGTTTTTTTAATCTAGTAATTAGCATATTTTCAGTTGCTAATGAGGCAAAAAAGTGAACTTTTCCTGAAAAAGAAAGATCCCTGTCTGTGAGAGAAATTTCTCTGGTAGTTTTTAAAATTTTAATAATGAAATTTTTAAATTCATCTGATTTTAAATAAGTTTTATCTATTTTGCTTTCATCAAGGTTATGAAGTTTTTTATCTATAATAGACAGGAGTTCGTTAATTTTTTTTTCATCATTTGCTTCAATAAAAGAAGAAACTGTAGCAGAAGTGATATCACCAATAATTGGTATTTTATTCAGTAAAGCTAAAGACATATTTTTTAAAATTTTTTTACCAACTGATTTAAGAATGTCGTTTTTAGGTGAATCTTTCTTCATGTGAACCATTCTGGGTTAAAAAAAGCTGAGAGATTCTCAGCTTTGTGTTTTTGGAGGTGGAGAGAATCGAACTCTCGTCCTTATCAAACTCGAATACTAATGACTACATGCTTAGAGTCTCCTTAAATTAATCGATCTAAACGGAAGACTCCCCGCTATAAAGATCGATAGTCCAATTTAAAAGTCTCGAGTTTTTCTAAAAATTAGAAAAGCAGAAAAACCCATACCAAGATAAATGACAGTAGATCCTAAAACTCTCGGTCAAATTTTTAGGCTACCGAGTAGCAAAGACTGTTAGGTCTTATGCCGCTTCCAACATCCCTTGTGAGTTGTCGTTTATGTTTTTGCCGGAATGATTTAAGAGGCCAACCGACGTCCTCTGCATGCCGCTAATACCTTGCTTGTAAGTCGAAGCCTGGCACCCCCATAAATATTTGGGTTATAATTTATATATACATTATAGAATATTTGATTTAAAGAGTCTAGGTTTTTTGTTTACATAAACGGTTGATTTGGTGTAACATAAGATAATTATAAAGACTTGAGGATAAAATGTTTAACTTAAATAAGGATGAGAGCTTTTCAAAAAGAGAAGAGAGGGTTTTGAAATTCTGGCAAGATGAGAAGATTTTTAAAAAATCTGTAGATAATAGAAAAGACCAAAAGCTGTTCTCTTTTTACGATGGACCTCCTTTTGCAACAGGTCTTCCTCACTATGGTAATTTGCTTGCTAGCATCTTAAAAGATATCATTCCTAGATATAAAACAATGAAGGGGTACTTTGTTCCAAGAAGATTTGGATGGGACTGTCATGGGCTTCCTGTAGAGAATGAAATTGAAAAAGCAAAAGAGTTATCTGGTCATTTATTTGTCTCAAAATATGGTATTAAAGCTTTTAACGAAGAGTGTGAAAAAATTGTACTTAGATATACCAAAGAGTGGGAAAAAACGATCAATAGAATGGGTAGATGGGTAGATTTTGAAAATACCTATAAAACTATGGATCTATCATATATGGAATCTACTTGGTGGATTTTTAAACAGCTTTTTGATTTGGGACTAGTTTATGAAGGGTTTAAAGTAATGCCTTTTTCAGCAAAATTAGGAACTCCAATATCTAATTTTGAAGCTAACTTAAATTATCAAGATGTAGACGATCCATCTTTAGTTGTTAAATTTCAATCTGCAAAAGATAAAGATACTTTTTTCTTAGCATGGACAACAACACCTTGGACCTTGATTTCAAATTTAGCTTTAATAATGGGTCCAGATATTGAATATGTAAAAGTTAAAGATAAAAATACTAATAAAAATTATATCCTAGCAAAAGATCGTTTAAATGAGTTTTTTAAAGAAGATTTTGAGGTTATCGCTACCTTTAAAGGAAGAGCTTTAGAAGGGGAGAGATACATTCCTTTATTTGATTATTATAAAGATAGAGAAGATGCTTTTAAAGTGCTTCTAGATGATTTTGTAACTTTAGATGAGGGAACTGGTATAGTACATGCTGCTCCAGCTTTTGGAGAAGTTGATTTTTTTGTATGTAAAAGAGAAGATATCGAACTTGTTTGTCCAATTGATAATACAGGTAGATTTACAAAAGAGATTAAAGAATATGAAAATATTTTGGTTAAAGATGCTGATAAACCAATAATTAAAAGATTAAAACAGGAAAATAAAGTTTTTCACCATAGCACAATAAGACATAGATATCCTTTTTGTTGGAGAACAGATACCCCTTTAATATATAAAGCTGTGAAAACTTGGTTTGTAGCGGTTGAAAAGATAAAAGATAAAGTAATCAACTCCAATAAACAGATCCATTGGGTTCCAGAACATATTAAAGAGGGAAGGTTTGGGAAATGGTTAGAAAACGCTAGAGATTGGGCTATTTCTAGAAATAGATTTTGGGGAACCCCAATTCCTATATGGAGAGATGAAAATGATAATGTTGTAGTTATGGGATCGATAAAAGAATTAGAAGAGAAAACAAATAAAAAAGTTACAAATCTTCATCGTCAATTTATAGATGATTTAACATTTGAAAAAAATGGCAAGACCTATAAAAGGGTAGAAGAAGTCTTTGATTGTTGGTTTGAATCAGGCTCTATGCCATATGCTCAAAATCATTATCCATTTGAAAATAAAGAGCTGACAGAAAAATCTTTTCCAGCAGATTTTATCGCAGAAGGATTAGATCAAACAAGAGGCTGGTTTTATACATTGAATGTTTTATCCAGTGCAATATTTAATAAACCTGCTTTTAAAAATGTAATAGTAAACGGAATCATTTTAGCTGAAGATGGCAATAAAATGAGTAAAAGACTGAAAAATTATCCAGATCCAGAGATTTTAATCTCTAAATATGGAGCAGATGCAATCAGGCTTTATATGTTACATTCTCCAGCAGTAAAAGCTGAAGATCTGAAATTTTCTGAAAAAGGAGTTGCAATAGTTTTAAGACAAATTCTAATACCTTTTTGGAACTCATATGTCTTTTTAGCAACTTATGCAAATATCTATAATTGGAGGGGAGAAAAAACATTAAAAAAACCTACATCTGATATAGATAGATGGATTATTTCTTTATCGAACAAACTTATTTTAGAGGTTGAAGATGCGTTAGATAAGTATGAGCTTAGTAGAGCTGTTGATCCTATTGTTGATTTTATTGAAAACCTCACAAATTGGTATATCAGAAGATCTAGGACTAGGTTTTGGGCAGATGAAGATTCTCAAGATAGAAAAGATGCCTTTTCTACGCTTCATTTTGTTCTTCTCAATCTTTCAAAAATTACAGCGCCATTTGTTGTTTTTATCTCTGATGCTATTTATAAAGAATTAAAAACAGATGATATGCCAGCATCTGTTCATCTTTTAGATTGGCCAAAATATGAAAAATCTAATAGAGATGAAAATTTAGAGAATCAAATGAGATATGTTCAAAGGGCGGTAAGTATAGGGCACTCACTTAGAAAAGAATATAAATTAAAAGTTCGCCAGCCTCTTGCAAAAGCCTATATCGAAGCAGACTCAAAAATATTAAATTATTTAGAGAAACAAAAACATTTAATAAAAGAAGAGTTAAATGTAAAAGAAGTTATTTTATTAAAAGATGAATCTAGATTTATAACTTTGCAAGCTAAACCAAATTTTAGAATACTCGGTAAAAAAATTCAAAAACTCATATCTCAAGCTCAAAAAATTATTCAAAATTTTGACCTAGATCAAATAAATTTAATCGAGCAAGATAAACCCGTTGTTATAACTATTAATAATCAAAAAATAACACTCACAAAAGAAGATGTTATAATTGAGAGAAAAATAAAAGAAAATGTAGCGGCTGCTAGAGATAAAGATATAGCTGTAGCTCTAGATACTACAATCACTGAGGATCTAAAAGAGGAAGCTATCGCAAGAGAGATCGTCAATAAAATCAACCTACTTAGAAAAGAGAAAAATTTTGATGTTACAGACAGAATACATGTTATTTTTGATACAACAGATGTTTTTAGAAAAAGCTATGAAAAACATAAAAAATATATCGAACATGAAATCTTAGCAACTCTAGTGAAATTTGAAAAATGTGAAGGCGAGAGCATTGATATAAATGGACAAAAAACAATAATCGAAATTTCTCAAGAGAAGAAATAAATTTTAGTTTATTATAAAAATTATATATGTGGAAAATTAAATTTTTCAAAAACGGGTGATAACTTTTTTATTGAGAATGGTTTTTGTAAAACTTTTTGTATTCGATCTTTTCTTTTGCACTTTTTTTTGAAATCATGAGTAATTTCATTTGCAGTATTCAAAATAATAGGAACTCTTTTATTTTTTTTTCTAATTTCTTTAGATTCATCTAATCCATTCATTTTTGGCATCATATAATCTGTAAAAACCATATCAATTGAACTTTTACGTTCTTTAGAGGTTAATATAGCTAAAGCTTCCTCTCCATTTATAGCTACATCACATTTACAACCATTTTGTTCAAATAATCTTTTCACTATCTCTCTAGTCATAAGATCATCATCTACTAAAAGAACTGAAGGAGAAACAGGCTTAATTTGCGCGCAAAAATACATTTCATCTAAATACTTAAAAGTGTGCACCATTATTCGAATAGGTTGATCTGAGGATGTTTGTTGAATAGATGAATGTAGATTCTCAGTAGAAGTTTGAAAAAACAATTTAAGATTTTGTAGATCAAAATCAGGTACTACAGCTTTAATATTTTTTCCTTTTAAAATACCCTCAGAACAGTTTAGAAAATTTACAATTTCTAAATTATAATATTGAATCATTCCATATACATCAAAAATTATTGTGGGATCAAAGAAATGTTGATTATAAGAATGCAAACAATATGGACTGGCATGATCTAGAGGTGTTTTTATTGTTGTTACCATAAAAACCTCGAGTAATTTTTAAGAATATGATAAATATCAGATTAACAAAATATTGGCAAGAGAAAAAATTAAAATTTTAAAGGTCTTTTTGTTCTTCTTCTAATAACGATTAAAGAAACAACGACAACTATAAAAGCAGATGACCATATTATCATTTTTGGAAATGTTATTTTTTCAAAAGGAGGCTGGAAGGGTTCGCCCCATCTTTTTGATGGAGGCCAAAATATAGAGTTCACTCCACCTTTTAAATTATCCTCTGGGACAAATCCAAAATCTCTACTATCAGCGCTCATAGCATGATTATCGCCTAATACTAGATACATCTTCTCTGGAATTTTTATCCCAAATCTTCTAATCACATTTTTATCAAAATGCCCATCTTTATCAATAGGATATCCTAAATCTTCAAAAGCTTTATATTGATTAATCATGGATTGTTGGTTTTTATATTCTCTTTGTAAAAAACTTACTAATGTAGGGTCGTCTTGTTTGAATATAACATGGCCCATTAGATAAAAATCCTTATCTCTAAAATAAGCATATCTAGAAGGAATTAGCATTTGATTTTTTCTATGAGGGTTGAAAATATTTGAAAATTCAATACCTAAATTATATAAGGTTTTAGTTCTATTAACAGAAAATTGATTTAAAGGGTGATCCTTCTTTAATTTTTTACTAATGCCCAGGAAATTGACTAAGTAAGCTTTCCCATTTTGAATTTCATAGCACCCATTTGCAACATTTTCAAGTTTTGGAATTGAGCTATCTTCTCTAAATTTCGAGCCGTATCGATAAGCGAATCCATTTTTCACACAAAATCTAGCTGTATACATGCTTTTGGAAATATTTTTTAAGCTATCTTCAAAAAGAGGTATTAAAGAAGTTGAGTAGTTCAAAGCAGGTCTAAGTCTTCCATATTCATCTCTTATTATCTTTGAATCTTTTAAAGTTGGATGGTGTGTTAATTCTAGATATAGAGAAGCTTCTTCAACATCTTCTAAAGAGCCATTTGAATATTTTTCAACTTCCTCTTTAGTTAAAATTCTAGACATTGCAAAATTTTTAAAACCCCAAATATCGTAGTAATTTTTAATTCCAGAATCTTTTGTAAAAACTTTTGAGTGCTCGGTTAGCATCTCAGATTCGATTTGTCCCATAGGATTGATGTTTAGCATTCCAATAGGTTCATTCATTTGATAGAAAACTACGGGTGAGTAAATTTCTTTAGAAAAATTATCAGGAGTTATGGCTTTTCCATCAAATCGTATAAATGGGATATGCTCAATTTCTTTAAAGTATTTGCTGGAGTTTAACTCTTTTATTTCATTTCCATGCTGATCTATTCCATATATTCTTCCTCCATAGAAATATAAAATATCTCCAGGTTTACCAACGAGTCTTTTAACTAGTTGTTTTTTTCCAGGAAATAAATAGAAATATAACATGTTTTGATCAGAGATATCTAAATTTTTAGATGTAAAAATAACAATTGATCCTCTTTTTAGAAGATCTTGATCAAAATATAAATGTTTTGCCTGAAGAGGTATATTAATTCCAAAATCTGTTTTAGAGACCAGTAGCATATCTTTTTCTTTTAAAGTGGGTCTCATAGATCCTGTTGGAATAGTATATAGCTCAAACCACATTTGTCTCACTATTATCGCAACTACAATTGCAAAAATAAGCGCTACAATAACATCAAAAACTTGTTCAAATGCTGATTTTTTAAGATATTGATTAGCTAGGCTTTCTAGATTTTTTGCCGCTCTATCTGCTGCCTTTTTATTTTTTTTGAGAATTGATGTTTGAAGTGATGTTAAAATGTTTTCAAAACGCTTTTTTTGTATATCCGATAGATGTTTTCTTTTACGTTTATATCTACCATAGATATGACGAAGCACCTTTTTGCATCTATATAAACTATACATTTTACTTTTAAACATGCTGCACGTGTTTTAAAATTTCTGTAATTTTACTCTATCTATTATAATTTTATCAACGAAAAGATAAATTGTGGAAAACTTGTTAACAACTAGCTAATCTTAAAGATTATTAAAATTTATAAAATTTTACCAAGAAAATCATTTAAAGATTTTGTAAAGACGGTTTATGTCACTATAAATAAAAGGTTTAATGCGAGAGCTTTCTTGTCCCTTAAATCTTATTTTTTTTAATCTCAATAAGTTAGATCTCTAATGTTCATAACCTAGGATTTTTTGTTAATATTTTAGAAATAAAAAAAATATCTTATTGAAATTAACTATGGTTTGTTATTTCCAAACAAATAGATCTCTACTTTCAATGTAAATATTTTGTTCTGAATATGGTGTTATTACAAATCTATATTTATGATTTTTCTCAAAGATTTCATTAATATTTTTTAAATTTACATTTAAAAAAACTAAATCTTTTTCTTTTCCCATCTCAAATTCTAGTGGATGAATTATCTTATCTTCTCTAGAGGTGTCTATTGCATAAAGATTAAAGCTTTTATATCTGCTTGCATTTTTCACATATATTGTTAAATTATCCGCTTGTTTTTTCATATCAGTTATCTCAGCTGCTCTTTTTGGAAAAAAAGAGATAGCTGATTTTAGATCTTTTCCTGAATCCACTCCTTTAATCATATAGCTCATATGACCATTGTTCACTTCAATAAAGTATGGAAAAACAAAACCCTCATCAAAAAAAATATCAAATCTTTTTAATGATAGCTCGCTAGAATCTTCTGGCCAAATAGATCTATAAACATCGAATTTAGCTCTTTTTATTCTCTTTCCATCAATGTATTTCATAGGCTGCCAAAAAGCTCTTCTATCTACCTCTCCAGAGCTTAGAGGAGGTCCTATCTTTTTCCTATCTCTATCTAGGAGTTTATTTAAATCTAAATCTAAGAGTTTCGCTGTAATACTTATCTGATCTTTCAGATCTATAAAACAGTTTCTAGAAACTGAATAAGTATCGATAATTTTATTTTCATCTAAATCAATTTCATACATTGTCCAAGATGTGTGTCCATTTGCTTTTTTCTCCATCCAATTTCTAAAGCTCATTTTTTTATCAAAGCTTTCCTTCGGTATTGTAATCTCTTCTAAAATAACTCTGTTATTTTCAGTGTCTATCTCGAAAACAGATAAAGTAGAGTAGAGCTTGTTATACTCAAAGACTACAAAATCACCCTTTTTAGCTTCTTTTAATCTCTTTTTAAATAGGTTGTCCTCTGAAAAAGCTTTTATAGAAAATGTTAAAAAAAGTAGTAAAATAAAATATTTATATAAATTTCTCATAAGTTAATCATTTTAGATGATTTTTTTTCTTCTTGCTAGAAAAAAATTGTGTAATTTCCCCAAATAAAATACTTTGAGATTATAAGATAAAATTTGATAGGAATGGTTTTTATGCGAAAAGAGAAAGTTTTTAAAGATTTTACATCCTTTTATATATTGATACTTTTAGGGGTTTTATCGTTTAGTTCGTTTTCTGTGGGAGGTTTTGCTAAAGAGGTTATAGCTCGGGATATGTCAGATAAGTCCTATACAGGCCCTTCTAATAGCGTTAGGTATAATTCAATAGAAGATATTGATAGAAAGATAAATGAGCTAGAAGAGATGAAAAGAGGCTATGAATCTAAAGCTATAAAGCAAGTTAATCAAGCTCAGAGGCTTCAGTTTATAGAAGGTCAGCTTCAAGAAGCTAAAAGGTATTGGAGGGCTGCAGAGGATAATAGAAAAATAGTTACTAGGATACAGAAGGAAATTGATGAGCTGAAGATTGAGAGGATGAACCTTCAAAGTAAAAAGAGATAAAAAAAAAGATCTAAATTAAATTTTAGATCTTTTTTAATAGTAACGAAAAATTATTTTTATCCATTAAATCTTACAGGTCCTATTTTGCCAGCGCCATGAAGCTGATTTCGCTCCTTCAATCTTGCTAAAATACTGTTCTTCGGTTGTTGTAAAGGGTTTTGAGGCTCATTTTTCTGAGAAGATTGCAATAATGGCGGCGGAGATGAATGAAAAGATCTTTGTGGACGAGAAGGTTGTAGATAACGATGGTGTTGTTTATATGCAGAGGTATCTTCACATTGAACGGTTTTAAGTGCTTTGAATGCTATTTTACTCTCACTGACAAGGGAAAAGAAAAAACTAATTTTATAAAAGATTTTGTTAACCCAATTAAATCCTGATTCTTGGATTACATAGTATGTGTCTGTAGATTTATTCACAGAAGATCCGTTTATTAAACCATCGGATGTTCCTTTGAAGGCTGCATATGCCCCGTGTTCCATTATTTTCATTTTTTCCTACTTGTTTATTTATTTTTCTTTTTTATTTAAACCTTAATTGTTCCGGTGAGTTGTTAAGGGATTTTTCGAAATTTTTATGAGCTTCTTGGTTGCCAGGAAGGTCAAATGCACTTGGGTTTGTTTGACGAGGAAATTCAACAGGCGCTTCGGATGTATTTTCTGTAGTAGTTTCAGGACTTACTGAAAAATCAAAACTGTCTGGTTTTGGAAAAAGTTTTGCTATTTTCAAAGCTGTTTTTGCATAGTCTGCTGTAAAATTAAAGAGAGAATAAAAAGTAACTTTAAACTTTAATAATAATTTACTAACAAAATTTAACTTTTGATTGCCATCGATTAATTCCTTTATGATACCTAAATTTTGTTTGTCATCTAAGAACGTTTGTTGTTTAAGTTTGTCTGTTCTTAGAAATCCTTCGTTGCCTTGATCTATTTCTAAAATCTTTGCGGCATAACTGTAATTTACTTGAGGTGTATTCATTGCTTTCTCCTTGTTTATTATGTATTATAATAAATTTAATTAACCATTATTTAAATTATAGCAAGTTTTAATTTAATTTGCAAGTAAAATGTAATGCTCTAGCAATTAACCTTCAGAAACTTATATAAACAATTCAAATTATTTATTTACAATGACTTGCGTCAAATCTTTTTTTGAAATACCCTCGATTTGGAGCTTTTTGAGCCTAGATGTATGGCCTGATATAATAGATATTCTGCTTTGAGCTATATGTAAGCTCTTGGCAATAAAGCGGATAAGCTCTTTATTGGCTTTTCCTTTCTCAGGGGAGGCCTTTATTCTGATTTTAAGAGTATCTTCTTCAAAACCGATTATTTGATTTATCTTAGATTTAGGGATTATTTTAACTTTTAGGATCATAATATCTCTTTATATAAAGGCATTTAAGTTCTTTTCGTAAGTCTCTTATAATTAAGCGCTTAGTCGCAACGAACCTGAGCGTTTTAACCATGTTTTATCCAATTATTATCATAAACATATAAAAAACAGTAGCTTAAAAAAAACTAAAAAAGTAATATCTTGAGTTATGAAAAATTATAAGTTCACAAATTCATTTCTTCATATTTTCCATCGTAGCTAAAAGCTATGTGCAATCTAATGTTTTATTTAATTTCAGAATAATATTTAATGTTTAGGAGAAAATATGAAAATTAAAGAATTTATATCAGTTACTTTGCTAATAGCCGGCACTACGATAGGAGCTGGGATGTTAGCTATTCCCTTAGTTACCGCATCAAGTGGGTTTTTGCCTGCTTTTGTTATTACCTTTTTTGTTTGGCTTTTTATGTTCGTAACAGGGCTTTTGTTTTTAGAAGCTACTCTTTGGATGCCAAAAGACTCAAATGTTCTATCCATGACAGAGCGGTTTTTGGGTAAGAAATTTAAGATTATATCAGGTGGTACTTTTATATTTCTATATTACTGTTTGATGATAGCTTACTATGCTGCTGGAGCTCCTCTTTTTGCCTCTTTTATAGATGCTATCTTTCAAATAACTCTGAAAGGCTGGATAATATACGCTATTTTTGGGCTTGTTTTTGGGGCGATTGTTGGAGTCGGAATAAAATTCGTAGATAGGGTCAACTATATTTTGATGACAGCTTTATTTATCTCATTTTTTGTGCTAGTCGGGGTTGGGAATAAAAATGTAGATTTTGAAAGGTTTGTTTATCAGAATTGGAAAAGTGTTTTTTTTGCAGCGCCTGTTTTATTTAGCTCTTTTGGATACCACAATGTAATCCCATCGCTGACTTTTCACTTCAATCGAAAACCTAAGCTTATGAGATATTCGATTTTAGTAGGAACTATCATTCCTTTTATTATTTATTTGCTTTGGCAATATCTAATAATTGGAGCTGTGGATAAAGAAATAATTGATCAAACTCTAAAAGCTGGTAAACCAATCACTGAAGCTTTGCAATCAATTACCGGTATTGGTTGGGTAAAATCTCTTGGTAGAATTTTTGCTCTTTTTGCTATTATTACATCTATGTTAGGGGTCTCTTTTTCTGTTGTTGATTTTCTAGGTGATGGGTTAAAGATGAAAAGACATGGAAAAGATAGGTTTTTCTTATGTCTTTTAACTTTTGTGCCTCCTTTTATCTTAACTGCTTTAGATCCATCTATTTTTGTTTTAGCAATAGGAGTTGCTGGTGGATTTGGAGAGGCTTTTTTAAATGGAATCTTGCCTGCTATGCTAGTCTGGAAAGGAAGATATAAAGATAAACTAAAATCTAGTTTTTCTCTTTTCGGAGGGAAAATTACACTCACAGTTATTTTAGTTATAGGTTTTTTAGTGATGGTTTTAGAAAGCATTCATTTAGTAAAACAGTATTTAAAATAATTTTTAGATATTGTGATAAATTACAAATAATTCTATAGTCTTTGGCTTAATTAAAATTAAACCAAAGGCTATTGAAATGACAGCTAGATTACAAGCTATTAGAACAGGTGTTTCGACTAAAATATCAAGTGTAACTACAAGTATATCAAGTGGAGCAACTAATGTATCAAATAAAGTTAGAAGTGGCGCTCAAGGCGTTTTAAATAGCCTAAGCAGCGCAAAAAGTTATGTTGTATCTAGCTTGACGATTTCAAAAGAAAATAGAGAGAAAATAAACGCTATACCTAAAAAAATTTGGGATTTTATTATAAAAAACAGATCCCTTATATTTTTTGGTTTAACCGTTTTATTTTCTTATTATCTAGCGCCTATAGAGGCTTTTGAGTATTTGACAATAGCAGGATTTTCTTTAACAGGCTCTTTTGTCTCAGGAATGACTCTAGGAACAGGTCTTTTAGCTCTAAAAAATATCTTGTTTTCCTATCCAGTTAGAAATGCTAAAGAAAATAAAGGTAAAATAAATCAAGATGATAAAATAAACTACTTGCTAGGTATTGCAAATCTTTGTCAAGCATATATAAATCCAGCTCGCTCTTTAGGGACAATTATTGGCTCTGCTGGTTTTATGGTAGTGAAAACTGCATATAAACTTTTTCTACCAGCTGATGAGTTAAAAAAAGATCCTGTAATAACTATTTTATTACCAAAAGAACTTTTTGAAAATGCAAATATTGATGGTTTAGTTACAGCGGCTCAAACTCAGACTGGTTAATCTGGTTTTTTAGCACTTGATTATTTTACAAACCTTTTCAGATCCTTTGTCTTCAGAAAAATAGCATTTGATCGTTATTTTTAGAGCAGAATGAATTCTATAATCTGACCTGCTGCCCTGAAGCATTCGATCTCTATTATATCCTTTTTCAATAATCTCTTCTTGATATAGGTTTTGAGGGAAATCCCAAGCAGATGGCCAGTTTTTCTTGCCGAGTATTATTTCAGCCTGATCTTCAGATTCTATATCAAAAGATCTGTAGCCATACTTTTTAGCAAGCTCAGCGCCTTTTTCTAAAGCTCTTTTTTTTGCTGTTTTGTACATCGTGTGATCTCTTATAACAATAATAGTAAATTCGTCTTTTTGATTCCTACGCTCAAGGAGCTTATTATTAGGGCTTTGAGAATATGCGCTAGATGCTGTAATTAAGAAAATAGCAATCAATACTGGTAGAAATCTATATCTCATATTTACCTCTATAAGCAGCGGGTCTACTTAATTATTATAATTGCAGTTTTATAATTAAAATTAAATAAATAATTTAAATTACTTAATTAAGATAAATAAAACTAAGTTAATAATGTTGATAAGAGGTCTGTTCTCAATGCTTTAAGCAAAATATTAATAAAAAAGCCCCAATACTCATTGGTAATAGGGCTAAATATTAAAATAGAAAATTTTCAGAAATTACATTCCGCAAATTTCACATTTAGATTTTTTTGATTTTTTGCTTTTTCTTCTAGCTGGTTTTTTAGCTACTTTTTTAGCAGTTTTTCTTTTTGTAGTTTTTCTTTTAGCTGTTTTTTTAGCTACTTTTCTTTTAGCTGTTTTTTTTGTTTTTCTTTTTTTCACTGGCATATTTTCTCCCTCCTAAATCTTAGGTTTTGTATATACTCTCTGTTTTTCGAATATAATATAGCTATTATTTATGCAATGGTTTTTTTCTGTTTTTATATAAATTAAGATTATTAGGCTTTTAAATGAAGGTGATTATAAAATCCTTTTGTGATGAAGTCATCTTTTTTAATTATAGAAGAATTAATAATATAAATCTTTTTTGCGGATTAAAATAGCTATAGATAATTAAAAGCGTTTTTCATGCAGTTTAATAACTAAAATTAAATAAAAGCTATTTTGAAAGGCATTTAAAAGTTGTGAATAATCCGAATCTAAGATTAGAATGAAATATTAAAATTAATTAAAGAAAATGAATTAACTAGATTTAGTAATAGATAAATTAATAAGAGGTAAAAAAATGAAAGATTTTTCAATTTTGATAGGTGGTGAGGCCGGTTTTGGAATAGATAGCTCTGCAATAATTATTGCTAAAATACTTAATCAATTCGGGTTTAATATTTATATCTATAGAGAGTATCCCTCTCTTATAAGAGGGGGACATACTTTTGCAATTATAAGAGCTGCTCATGAAAAAATCGCAGCTCATAGAGATAGAGTAGATTTCATTTTAGCTCTAAATCAAGACTGCATAGACTTGGATAAGAGATTTATAAAAGATGAAACAACTATTATCTATGACTCAGGAACTGTAAAAACCGATGGAATAGCAATTAATTTAAGTGAAATAATAAAAGAAGAAAAAGCTACAGCTATCATGAAAAACTCGATTCTAATAGGAGCGCTTTGCAGTGTTTTAGGAATTGATGAAAATATAATAAAAGATGTTTTTAAAAAGCATCTATCTAAGTATTGGGAGTCAAATTTAAAAGTAGCTCTTAGAGGATATAATTCTGTAGAGACTATTTCTAAAATTGAAAAAGCCTCTGATAGTAAAAGACCAATTCTAACTGGAAATGATGCAATAAGTTTAGGCCTCGTTCATGCTGGGCTCGATTCTTATCTAGCATATCCCATGACACCTACATCTGGCATTTTGCACTTTTTAGCAAAAATAGAAAAACAGCTAAATTTAAAAGTTATTCATCCTGAGAGTGAAACAAGCGCAGTAATGATGGCACTCGGGCTCTCTTCTGCTGGATCTAAAGTTGCAATCGGTACATCTGGAGGAGGGTTTTGTTTAATGACAGAGGGTCTTAGCTTTGCTGCAATGGCTGAGCTCCCAGTGGTATTTATTTTAGGACAAAGACCAGGTCCGTCAACAGGTCTTCCAACTTATAGCACACAAACAGAACTAAATTTTGCTTTACATTCAGGTCATGGAGAGTTTTTAAGATTTATAACAGCTCCAGGAGATGCTGAAGAGGCATACTATTGGTCAGGGGTTTCTTTAAATATTGCTTGGAAGTATCAAATCCCTTCAATTCTTCTAACGGATAAAACTCTATCAGAGGGGATGTATAGTTTTGATAAAAAAGTTCTAAAAGATCTGAAAGAAGAAAATGGTCCTTTTTGGGATAAAAAAGGATCTTATAAAAGATTTTTAAATACAGAAAATGGAATATCTCCTCTAGCATTTTATGGTGAAAAAAATGCCACTATAAAAATAAATAGCTATGAGCACGATGAATATGGGATTACAATTGAAGATTCTGACACCACTATGATGATGCAAAATAAACGGTTAGGTAGAGAAAAGTTTTTATTAAAAGAACTTGAAAATTATGAAACCGTTAAAACTTATGGAGATGAAAAATCATCTACAGCCATTCTTTGCTGGGGTTCTAATAAAGGAGTCTGCGTGGAGGTTGCTAAGACTTTAGGGTTAAAAGTAATTCAACCAATTGTTTTATCTCCTTTTCCCCAAGAAGAGTTTAAAAAGGCAACTCAGAATATAAAAAATTTAATTTCTGTAGAGAATAATGCAACGGGGCAACTCTCAAATTTAATCAAGCTCCATGGATTTGGAGTGAACTCAAGAATATTAAAATATGATGGAAGACCGTTTATTGTTGAAGAGCTAATAAATAAAGTAAAAAAGGTGCTAAAATGAGTGATATAAATTTAAATTCATATGCTGAAAATACATGGTGTCTCGGCTGCGGTAATTTTTCAATCTTAAATGGCATTAAATCGATTTTACAATCGCTCATTGCAGAAAAAAAAATTCCATATGAAGAGATAGTAATAGTAGGTGGTATAGGCTGTCATGGAAAAATAATGGATTATATAAATATTAATAGTTTTTCATCACTCCATGGTAGAGCGATTCCAGCAGCAGAGGGCATAAAACTTGCAAATCCAAAACTAAAAGTAATAGTATTTGCAGGGGACGGCGATGCTTATGGAGAGGGGATGGAGCATTTAATATTTGCAGCCAAAAGAAATGTCGATATGACTTTGATCGTTCACAATAATAGAGTATATGGGTTAACAACAGGGCAATATACTCCAACATCACCAGAGGGTTACAAAGGTAGATCTACTCCAGAAGGCAATGTTGAAATGCCAATAAATCCTTTAGAGATAATGCTCTCTACTGGAGCTACATTTATAGCTAGAGCAGCGTCTCATGGAATAAAATTTCTAAAAGATATGTTTATACAAGCAATAATGCATAAAGGGTTTTCCTTAGTTGATGTTTTGCAAGTTTGCGTAACTTATTACAATATGTATAAATACTACTCTGAAAGGGTCTATGAAATATCAGATCATAACTTCTCTGATTATAACACAGCTTTAAATAAAATTAGAGAGTGGAACTATAACGACGATGCTAAAATAGGACTTGGTGTTTTTTATAAAAAAGAGAGATTTTCTTTTGAAGATAAATACTTAGATTACGGAGACAAAAGCATTGATAGAGCAAATGAAATAGATAAAATTTTAGATGCAACAATATAATTTTTTTGTTGATTTTATATGCCTTTTAAGGTTTTTTCTAAATTAGAAGAGATTTAAAATTCAGATAAAAAAAATGAAAAAATATATTTTTATTTTCTTAAGCTTTTTTTTAGCGCTTCAAACATATAGCTTTGCTAAAGAAAAAAACAAAGAGGTAATAGTATATTTATTCTGGGGCAAGGGCTGCAAGCATTGTGATAGAGAAAAGATCTTTTTAGCTAAACTTCAAAATAAATATCCAACTATAAAAATTTATCAACTAGAGGCTTGGAAAAATCAAGAAAATAGAGATCTTTTAATAAAACTCTCTAAAGAGCTAGATATCAATATATCAGGACTTCCAATTACCATCGTTGGAAATAAAGCTTTTGTTGGTTATTTAGATGAAAATACTACAGGAAAAAACATAGAAATTGCAGTTATTGACGCTCTAAAGAATGGATCTAATGATATAGTTGAAGATCTAAAAAAACCTGATGATGCTAAGAAAAGCAAACATACTATCCCTGAAAAAATTAAAGTTCCAATTTTTGGTGAGATCAAAATAAAAAATCTATCTCTTCCTCTATTAACTATTTTATTTGGAGCGATAGATGGTTTTAATCCATGCGCTATGTGGGCTCTTTTAATGCTACTCTCTTTTCTAATAACTCTTAAAAGCCGGAAAAAAATGCTTTTTTTCGGTTCTATATTCATTTTTGTATCAGCTGTAGTCTATTTCATGTTTATGGTCGCATGGCTCAATTTTATGCTATTTTTTAGCTATATTAATTGGGTGAAAATAGCTGTTGGATCAATTGCAGTTTTAGGCGGAGCTTACTACTTAAAAGAATATTTTTTTAATAAAGATAGCTCATGCAAAGTAACCAGCTCCAGATATAAGAAAAAAATAGCAACAACAATGTCTTTGTTAACAGAAAAAGAGGGGATTTTTTTAGCTATTGTCGGTATTTCTGTACTAGCTTTTTTAGTGAATTTAATAGAGCTTATTTGCTCTTTTGGTCTTCCCGTTATATATACTCAAATACTTAGCTTATCTTCTTTAAGCACATCTTCTTATTATCTTTATGTTCTTCTCTATATATTTGTTTTTATGCTAGATGACTTGCTCATTTTTTTCATTGCTGTATTTTCTCTTCATCTTCTAAAAATTACTACCAAATATAGTCGTTTTTCTCATCTAATAGGAGGCGTAGTTTTATTAGTTTTGGGAAGTCTGCTTATTTTTAAGCCAGAGTGGCTCATGTTTTAGGAGCATTCTTTTCTTTGATTAAATATTACTAAGACAACCTAAGCAGAATTTTTATGTTCACTAAATTAATCAACTATTTACATTTTTATATTCTGGTGATAAAAGAAAAGAAAATACTTAAAATAGGTAAATTATGCGTGCAAAAAGAATTTCAGGAATAATAATAGTAATCATAGGAATCTCTTTGATACTCTCTTCTTTCTATATTAAAAGTCGTGTTAGATCAGGAAGGCAAGAAATTTCAGAGGCCCAGAGTACAGTTAATAAAGGAAAAAAACTTTTTTCTGTTACTCCAATAACTAAAGACGTCGGTGATGTCCTCACGGGTTCAGCACAGAAAAAAATCAACGAAGCATCAGGTATGGCTGATAGTTACGCTGTTTTAGCTACATGGTTTCAGATTGGAGGAGCCGTTTTCATCGTTTTAGGTGCTGTGCTTATATTTATCGGCAGAAAAAAATAAATAGATTGTTTTAGATAATTTGTAAAACTGATTAATAATTTTTCATTTTTTCTAATTTTGAAATAATTCATAAAAAAAACATGTAGTCTTTAACCATCTCCATGTGTTCCCTAGAAGAAGACTCTCTATTTGTTTTAATTTGATCTAGAATAATTTTTCTGCCCCTTTCTCTTCTTTTAAAAAATTATAGGCCTTTGCCCTGGGTTGGATTCTCAACTCAAGTTTTTCTGGATTCTTCTCTGATAATTTCTCGATAAAATTCATGATTTGATCTTCATCAAGTGTGTTTTCATGTTTTTTTTTGTCAGTTTGATCTAACTGCTTGATAATGAGAGAGGTTCAGGCAAGACTTGAACCAGCGGAAAAGTGGATTATTGAGGGATGGGGATTTCTTAATCTACCAACATCAATCAATCGCTATGAGTATAATAATAAATTAGATTTGTTTAAAAGAATCCCGGTTAATACTGGATAATGTTGATTTTATACAAAGTCCACTGCAAAGTTTTGGCGCCATTTTTAATATCTTATTAATTATTTAAAAAATTTATTTACATATATATAAATTTATTTTGATTAAAATTTTAATCATTGATATAATTGTTCGTTATATCGTACAATCAGGTATGTTAAGTGGAAATAAGCAAAACACAAGAATTTGAAAAATGGTTTAACGAAGAATCTACCAAATCTAAAGGACAAATTATAGCTCGATTAACGAGAATTCAAGTTTATGATCATTTTGGAGATTATAAATTACTTGGCAATGATTTGTTAGAGTTAAGATGGAAAGCTGGTAAGAGAATTTATTTTTCTATTTTTCAAGATAAAGAAAAAATGGTTTTGCTTTTATTAGGAGGATACAAAAATGGCCAAAAGAAAGACATCAAGAAGGCGAAAGCGCTTATTACAAAATATAAAAAAACATAGGGAAATTTCAGTGAAACCAATCGAGTTAAAGAAAAAAAAAGGGATTTCAAAAATGGATCCATCTAAAATAATGGTAGATGAAAATTTTCTTGTTTATGCTCTGCTTGAATGTTTTAAAGATAATGATCCTGACGCATTGATTGAGATATTAGATGGTTATATTGCTGCTTGCAACAAATCAAATTTTGCAAAAAAAGCTGATATTTCTAGAAGTACTCTTTATGATATGTTACATGGAAAAAAGAATCCCACTCTTCGAGTTTTAACTCAGTGTATCCATGGATTGGTTTCTTGAAACTTTGAGAATAAGAAACATCAATCATTCTTCTTTAAAGGATGGAGTGTAAGACTCTTTTCATAATCCTTTTCACAATTTGAGAGTTTTTCTATATTTAATCCTCTTGGGATTTGTTATCATTTTTATTTTGTTATGTTTTGCAATTTACTGTAAATTAGTGAGAAAAATTTGTGAAAACTTCATTTTTTTTCATTACCCAATAGATATAAGTGCTTGATAATAAGAATGGGGCAGGTAGGACTTGAACTTGAGACCAACGGATTATGTGGGAGGGGGGGCTTGACCTACCAACATCAACCAATCTCTATGAGTATTATAATAAAGTAGATAGGCTTAAAAGTATATTGGATTTTATTGAATGGTGCTGGTGAAATGTCAATCACCCCTCCCTAAAGGACTTGTCTTTACCCGCATTTTTTTCAAAAAAATAATTTACATTTAATGTAATATTTTCTTTTAATTTTTTATGGAGAAAATATGGATATGCAAAAATTTG
>SDBV01004230.1_pt1 | contig 20783 bp, 20 predicted proteins | sample 2277081 | NCBI WGS metagenome assembly SDBV01 (sample SAMN10402039, study PRJNA504765) | marine sediment metagenome | isolation source: marine sediment core GS10_PC15, 223 cmbsf | place: Arctic Ocean: Southern Knipovich Ridge | collected 2010 | reverse complement strand
CAACAGGTAATCATTGATCCTGTTGATACGCCAACAGAAGTTGAAATTTCTGCAGTCGCAGCTCTGGATTTGATTTTTTGCCTAATGTAGGTATATAGGCCGAACTGAAGACCAAATCCTGCGATAATGATTGCCAGCCAGTACCATAAAGAGGATATAAATCCTACTGCATGTTCAACACCCCCAATAAGCAATAAGAAAAGGAAATAGATCCCGCTTAAAAAAATACTGGCTACAAGGCCATTAATTACTGGTTTACTCTTCATGATTACCTCTTTTATATCTTAAGTTAATACTAGTATTGTAAAATAGAGATATGAAAAATTTGTGAAAGTGTAAATATTGACTCCTTTATGGGACGACACAAGCTTGCATATAAACTAAAGAAGCCGAATAAAGATCATAAATACTGGAGATATACTCTCTCAAATAATCCAAAAAGCAGATATGTCTCTGCCGGAATAAGGGGAAAAAGAAGAAATTTTCCTGATTGCTTTTCTGTTGAGATGTAAAAGAGGGCGAATTCAAGAAGATGAAACAATGATTTTAGTAACAGCATATTATTAAGATCGACATGTTTATTAGGCCGTGAATTCCTATAAATTGTTTTTGGTGGTAATTTATTGTCACTACGGGCCTTGGATCCGGGGGACTAAACTTTGATGCGAAAGTCCGGAGAAATTCCACCGACCGGGAAGATCTGTTTCTTGCCCATATCGGTGGTATGGACACATTTGCCCTGGGATTCGAGCTGGCAGAGAAAATAATCTCCGATGGGAAAATAGACAGCATTGTTAAAAACAGATACTCCTCCTTCGATTCCGGCAAGGGTGCAGATTTCGAAAATGGAAAGCTTACCCTAGAAGATCTGAGGGATATTGCTACAGCAGGCAGTGATCCTGAAATGATTTCCGGAAAACAGGAGATGCTTGAAAATTTAATCAACCAGTATATGTTCAGCTAAAGTTTTCTTAATCTTTATTCTACAGGTGAAGCTTAAATACTTATTTTACATATTTGAGCTTCACCCTTTTTAAACAGTAATCTAATCACTTCCAATTCCATTACATGCAAGTGCAATTTTAAATCCATTGGATTCACTTATTCTGAAGACTGTATTAACAAATTGGGAATTTGAAGCTTGCCTTATAAATTCACAATTAGTATTTTCAAATCGGGGAAGGAGATTATATTGACTTTAAGAAAACTGATTATATCAGGATTCTTTGTTTTTATTTCCTGCCGGATAATTACTGCCGGTGGTGACATTGAAATGACCATCCCGGCCAGAAAGAAAATGGGGTAAACCAGAAAATGAAAGATATATTAAACAAGCGTTTAGAACCGGAAGAGCTGAAGATAATCGAGTTTAAAGGAACCGAAGAACCCTTTACAGGGTTATATGACACATTATTTGAAGAAGGCGTTTATGTCTGCCGTAGATGCAGTGAACCTCTGTATGAAAGTGATTCAAAATTCGATTCAGGTTGTGGTTGGCCCTCTTTCGACGATGAAATACAGGGGGCAGTAACCCGGAAAATTGATGCTGATGGACGAAGGATAGAGATTCTCTGCTCTACCTGCGGTGCTCATCTTGGGCATGTTTTTACAGGAGAGCGGAAAACCGAACAGAATACACGCCACTGCGTTAATTCTGTTTCCATGCGGTTTATTCCGGAAAAAAGTGAGACCGGAAGGGCCGTGTTTGCAGGGGGTTGCTTCTGGGGAGTTGAATACTATTTCAACAAACTCGAGGGAGTTCTGTCAGCAACATCTGGGTACACAGGGGGATATAAAACCTTTCCCACCTATAAAGAGGTGTGCTCTACTGATACAGGGCATCTGGAGGCGATTGAAGTTGTTTATGATCCGGTAAATACAGATTATGAAACCCTTACCCGGCTCTTCTTCGAAATTCACGACCCAACCCAGTCAAACGGACAGGGTCCTGACCTGGGCAGTCAGTATCTGTCTGCAGTATTTTATGAAAATCGGTCTCAAAAAGAGATAAGCGAAAAACTGATTACACTCTTAAAAGACAGAGGTTACAATGTTGCAACAAAACTGAAAGCATTGGCCGCCTTCTGGCCAGCTGAAGATTATCATCAGGATTACTATGCCAAAAAGGGGAGCAGCCCCTACTGCCATGGATATGTAAAACGATTTTAACGGATTCGGCTAAATCTTATCATCCAATACAGTGAGTCTTGTTATTTTAAGATAAATCAATGATCTATCCACCTTCTCTTGTCTAAGAGGAAAAATTGATGTGGTTTTAATATTATCAGTTTAGTAATCTTTTTAGTCGAAACTGGAAGAATTAAATGGGGACGATCACATACAAAATTCTGCGTATCCTCGGATACATGATCACAGCTGTAGCTCTTATTGTAATCATAGTTCTGATGTTTGGCAAAAACAGTATTGTTTCCAGACTACAGAAGCCTCCCGATAACAAAGACGGTGCAACGACCACTCTCAAGACCGGAGATTTATATTTTAATAGCGCAGCTTTTATAGAACCCTCTAATATTTCCTATGGAGAGATCGAAAATAACTTGCAGAGAATAAGCATGGATATTTCTTTGAATGAGTTTTTACTATCCATCCTGGTACTTCAAAAAGATGTAGAAACAGAGTGGATTCTGAGTGGAATTGAAATAGACAAAAGCAACAATTTTATCTACTTCCCGGAATACGAAGCAGGATTTGTTAACTACGGAACAAATTACAGACCAAAATACATCGATCTTGTAATGGGAGAGAATCTTCTGACAATTATTCCCAGACAGGATTTTATTTTTAAAAGCCGCAATGGAGAAAAGGGTTTTGTAAAAGTTGTTGAGGATATCGGAAAAGTTGATATGGATTCTCTGGTTAAGGATATTCAAACCTTTGTGCCGATTCTAGGCTGCTGCATAATCCAATACGAATAATAACCATTCCATTTAACTTGTTTTTTTCCTATTTCAAATAAATTACTTCCAATCGTTTGCTCATCCAGAAAAAAATCAATATATTAGGCTCTCAAACAGGTAAAAAGATAATTATTAAATAATCAGGAGAATAAAATGCAATACAGAGCACTTAAAGATACAGGAATAGATATTTCTACCGTCGCCCTTGGAACATGGGCTGTGGGAGGAGGCTCCTGGTGGGGCAATTCAGATGATACAGAATCAATTAAAGCAATCCAGGCAGCTGTCGATTCGGGCATAAACCTTATCGATACCGCTCCTGCATACGGATTCGGGAAGAGTGAAGAAGTGGTGGGTAAAGCCATCGAGGGGAAAAGAGACAAGGTTGTTCTTTCCACAAAATGCGGGTTAAGATGGAAAGATTCACGGGGTGCCTTTAAATTCGAGCTGAACGGAAATAGAGTCAATATCTACCTTCATCCCGACACAATAAGAGTGGAACTCGAAGACAGTCTGCGTCGATTAAAAACCGATTATATAGATATCTACTTCACCCACTGGCAGTCTGTGGAACCTGGATTTGTTGCAATAGAGGATACAATGGCAGCTCTGCTAAAATTAAAAGACCAGGGGAAAATCAGGGCAATCGGCGCCTCGAATATTTCACCCGGCCAAATTAAAGAGTATGAAAAATTCGGTTCTCTGGATGTCATACAACCAAAGTACAGCATGCTGGCCCGTACTATAGAGGATGAGGTATTGCCCCTCTGTATCACCAGAAGTATTGGAACCATGGCATACTCACCTCTGGAACAGGGGCTCCTGGCCGGAAAATATACTAAAGAGACTGTAATACCCGAGGGGCAGTACAGGAATAATCTCTCCTGGTTTCAGCCTGGAAACAGAGAAAGAGTAATAGACATGCTGGACAGTTGGAAGGATTTACTTGATAAATACAACTGCAAACTATCCCAGCTGGTTATCGCCTGGACCACATCTGTACCAGGCATTACCACAGCTCTTTGCGGAGGTAGAAAAGTAAGCCATGTAGAAGAAAATGCAGGAGCCGGTGATATTATTTTGGAAAAAGAAGACACTGACAGAATTAAAAAAGATGTAGTAAACCTTGGTCAGCCCGTTTGAGGCTGATCAGGGATTACCGGAAATTATTAATAGGCACCAATGAAAATTCGTGATGTAATCACCCCAACAAGATTCTGCTGCCGTATTAGAGGAATAATCTGCTTTATACTTTAATTTCTGTCTGAACCTCTCTGGCAAGTTCTACCCAGCGGACCAGCTTTTTCACATCCTCCCCAGCGCCCTTTACAACTGACATTCCGCTGGATCTGAGAACATATTTATTAATACCGGCTTCCCGGCAGTCGGTCAGGATATCTCGTATATAGGCTTTTGATTCCTCTTCGCTGCATTCCTGTATATGAGTTTGAGCCATCACACGGATTTCCAGGGTCTGGTTTCGTTTCAAACCGGCAAGACCTGCCTTCTTGCTCTCCATAGTAACACCGAAATCGAAAACATCTATATCTGTAAGACCATGAATCTCGCCCACATGTGGAGTAACGTCTCCACAGGAATGCCAGTAGTAGACACCTCCGAAAAAATCACTGAGCTCCTGTTCATATGCAAGGAAAAACTTTGTGTACATCTCCGGGCTCATTAACGGAATATCATCATTAAAAAGATCACCTTTTAGGATAGGTTCACCTGTGTATTTCTCACGCCACAGGTAAAAGGCTTTACAGGCATCTGTCACATAACGCAGCAGCCTGTGGGAAAACTCCTCGTTAATATACAGGTCCATGGAGAATTCCTGGAATCCTCTTATATACAGGGCTACACCCTGAGGGCCACGGTACCAGTGGGGGTAGATTACGCGGAAATCGCTGCCTGCAAGATCCTTTATCCGGTTGTAAAAGGGATTTACAATATTATTCAGATAGGGGTTTTTTGAAAAATCAAACTCACCTGAAAAGTCAGTGTTTTCATCTACAATACTTGTTTTCCCAAAACTAGGTTCATGATCACTGTCAAGAATTATCTCCTGCCCGAGCATGCCTGCTTCGTGTGTAACGCCCAATACAACAGGGATATCCATTGTCAATGGGGTGTCATCAGCAAACATTTGAAATTTCTTTATTTTAGTCTTTAGATAGTATTCCAGATAATAGTCGGGTTCATTAAAGAAACGCTTTAACTTAAGACCCAGTAAGTCTTCCCATATCTTATCGAGACACTCTGCGGTTACAGGCATCTGTTTGCCTGAGTCCACTGTATATGCAGGAATTCCATGCCACTGGTTCTCTCCCCTGATACCTTCATCTGTCCGTTCCCACATTGCAAGTCTGCGTTTGTTTTCCGAACTGTTGTAAAGTGAAATAAACTCATCTTTTAGTTTGTTTATCCTGTCCATATATTCCTCCTGGTATGCGACCTGACTGGTCAGCCGGCTACCCATTCATGTTCTTCTACGTAAATTCGGGACGTATCTATAAAAGGATCATTTTCCAGGTGAGGTATTGCCCATAGATAGTACATCTCATATCCCGGAGCAGCTACCTGAGGATGGGAGACCATTGGCGGAAGTGCAGCTGTATCTCCATTCATAACTTTGTTAACTCTATCCCCCTCCTCCGAGTATCCAAATCCATTTTCAGGAATAAACCTGTAGTGATATATTTCCGGCTGTGGATGATAGTGAGGAGGATAGCTTGACCACTGTCCTGGACTTCCGATAACTTCTCCACAGCAGAATTTTGAAAACGGTGCAGTATTAAAATCTATGGCTGTTCGTATAGTCCTGCCAGTATAGGCTTCTGCCTTTGCTGCCTGAACATGAACTTCCTCTATTTCTTCGGGTTTAATAAATTTGGAAGGAAAATTGGCAGCATTCTCGGCTCTAAAAAGGGCAAGTTCACAATTATCACTCAAAGCATGCAATTCTACAGTCTGCGTGGAACATATATGAAAAGCATAAGGCTTTTGTTCCAGCAGGCTGGTTCGGGATGCACTGTATTTTTTACCCCGAAAATGAAACTCCAGCTCTCCATTCAGTAAAATGTACATCTCTTCCAGAGCTTCATTTCCGGAATAAGAATGTTCCTTTTCAAGGCGTACAATCCCAAAATCCATATTAATTTTTGATATTTTCCGGCTGGCTTCGATGATTGAATTATATCCCCTCACGTAATGTCCGGCTTTAATGATCATGATGGTTCCTTTTTCTTGCGAATCTGATATATCAGATAATTGATTTTACCACGCCGGTTTTGTATAGTCAATATATTCTTTATTGGCTACTCCTCATTTTAATACTTTCATAGTGTTCAGATACATGGAGGTAATATTCTAATATGTATTTATAATAGCTGCAATTATATTGGTTAAAACCACAAAGTTGATAGTCCTTTTTATCAGGTGATTATTATTCCTGTTTCTATAACCCTTCTGCCTGTATTAGTATATCTGAAAAGGAATAATACCGCCTGAAAACTCCACGATTTGGGACACTAATTGAAACTTAAATATTCCGCACTTCCTGGTTCGCTATTTCTGTCCATTTGAACAATCGGGAAAGGTCTCCTTCCACAGTCATAAGTTCTTTTAACATAACTTCTATACTGCATCCCGCACTGTCCTTTAGCGCCTGGCGTATTAATTTTCTTACATTGTCAGGATCGAACCCGCTTGAAACCATCAAGGCAGGATTAGGCCTCCAGGAAATTACATAGTCTTTTCCAATCTGATCAGCACATTTCTTTAAGTTAGCAATGGGCCCCACACAGATTCGGCGTAAATTCGGTATTTTGCGTAATATATCAATTTTATTGTCCAGGGTTTCACAGCAGCCGTAATTAACAAGGCCGAACTTCTCCATAATGGGCATTTGATAATTGAGCAGAAACTCTTCATGCATTTCCGGACTAGTTGTTTCAAACTCCTGGGCATGTGTAAAGAACCAAAGGTCCTTTAATTTAGCTCCATAAGACTCTGCTTCCGGCTCGGGAAGTTCAGGAGTGTGGGGAGGAAGCGCATAATTCTGATTTTCTGCCGTGCTCCAGTCTCCTGCTGCTTCCCCTTCTTCAAGATTTTTAAGAACACCATCACGCATAAATGCCATAAGTCTATGAAGAAGCTCCGGATTATCATAGAGCAGGTACAGCATCTCTTCCAGTCCGAAAAGTGCACCGGCTTCCTCGGATAAATCGGTGCCGCCCCATATGGGATAGAATGTGCTTCTATTTACATGAACAGGCAGGATGTCTCCAAATAGGTCCCTTGCCAGTTGTGCCAGAGGAGGATTCCCATCAAGAACAACATGGGGAGTTGCTTCCAGTTTTTCAAGGTCTTCAATGGTCTTTATAACAGAAAAATTTCTCCAGCTTCTGCTCACTTTATCATACTTTTTGTTACGGTCAATCCCCCAGTAGCCGGCACTCGGTTTCTGCATGACAGCATCTACCGGATACCATGGGTCATAGACTGTGTCATCTGGAATGGTAGATGCCCATAATCTTGTACACAGCCAGAATTCAATTTCATGAAGCTCTTCTGCCGTCCGAAGAGGGGGTATTCCTGCCTCGATCTCCTCTTCCATATGGGTGGCAAAAAACACCATGCAGTATACAGGAGGGCGTGTTTTTACCAGGCTGTTATGATCTCTCCAAAGAAGACGTGCCTCTTTATTTCTGTCAGAGTCGCAGACGTCTTTGTACTGTTTTGCCAGATCTCTTAAAATAAGTCTGTCTTTCATGCTCACTTTAATCATTGATGACTCCAGAGATAGAGATTTTTCCAGTTAAATTTAATACTTGATAAGAGCCCTTTAAAGTTGGTTCTTATCATTTCAAGTTCTGATATACACTATAACTCTGCTTGTTTCAGGCAGAGTCAAAAAGAGTCTTCAGCAGCCGCCTTATTTCTTTATCTGACCTGAAAGGTTTTGGCTGCTTTTATACCAGAATAATCACTAAAGGCTTTTTTAAAATCAAGATAGTCAGCTCTGGTCTCAAAAAGCTGCTTATCATTCCAAAGGACACGCCAATCGTCATCGGCTTCGGTCCAGAGAAAAACCTGTCCCCAGATAAGGCGGTTGTTGGCATCAATGCCGTCACTGCCAACCGTTCCGTCTCCACTCAGCCTTATTAGCTGTTCTTCCGAGAGCAGATCACGGGTGGCATTTTCCAGATTGCTTCTGATCCAGTCCGATCGTGTTGCCATGGCAACAAAGCCGCCGCTTTTATTCTCACGCTGTACTGCCCAGCTAAGACAAACTGTCGGAGGAACGACACCCAGCTCTTCGGCTATGGCCTGCATGGTCGGATCGGCCATATCATTCCTGTGCTCTTTAAATGAATCACGGGCCGGACGGTTTGGTGAACCCATTGCCATATATCCCACACAAACAATGTTTCCAGATTGAAAGTATCGCCGCAGTTTGTTTTGAGGAAAGAGAGGGTGCATCTCCATCTGGTTAACAACAGGCCTCTCATCCTGAGCACAGTCCCGGAGCAGCATCTGCATGGTGCCTTTGGTGTGGTTTGATGTTCCGACATCGACAATCTTACCAGCCTTTTTCAGTTTGAGGATCTCGCCCCATGTTTCCATAAACTCTTCATGGATATAGGGAACGGCATCGGGGTTTTTGTGGTCCGGGGCACAGCCGGGAGTATGTACATTCGGCCAGGGCCAGTGGTTTAAATACAGGTTTACTTTCTCTACACCAAGGGCTTTTAAGGTGTTCTCCAAAGCGGGAGCCACATCCTCTATAGCCATATGGCCGTTCCAGAGTTTAGCGGTGATAAAAAGCTCATCACTCGATGATATATATCCCCGCTTGATAGCTTCGGCAATGGCCTGTCCGACAATTGCCTCATTTTCATATGCCCTTGCGGTGTCAATGTGACGCCAACCGATTCGAATTGCTTCGAGGGTTGCATCGTACATATAATCCTGGGCCCAGTCCGAGTGAAAAGTACCAAACGCAGCGACAGGCATCATATTCCCACTGGCTAGTTTTACCTTGTGCACCGAAGACGGATCAAGTGCTTCTATCGTCTGATCAAAACAGACCTGCTCAATTATTTTTGTTTCTTTCATATTTATATTCCTTATTCTTTTTTTTAGTCTTCAGTCCAGGTCGATGAAGACCTTCATGGCCCTGTCTTTTTTCTCATCCAGGTAGGTATAGGCCTTCTCATAATCCTCAAAGGCAAAGTGATCGGTCATCAGAGGTTTCAATTGAATGGACCCGTTTTGAATCAGCTCAATAGCCTGGATGTAATCTTTTGTCTGATACATGGCCGTACCGATCAGCCGGACCTCATGATCCTGCACAAGTCCCAGATCCACCAGAGGCCGGTCTCCAAAGACGCCCACCACGATGACATCTGTACCCTTACGGGCATTGATGATGGCGGCTTCCATGGTAGGCTGAACTCCCACACATTCCAGAATCAGATCAGCCTTGTCGCCTCCGAAAGCCATGAAGATTGCCTCAGAGAGATCTTCTTTTGCAGGATTCACCGTATAATCCAGACCCACCTTCTTTGCCAGTTCCAGACGAAAATCACTCAGGTCCGTAATCAGAACCGCCTCGGCTCCCAGGCCCCTGGCTGCCTGACCCACCAGGTTCCCAATGGGACCGGCACCCATAACTATAACTTTTTTACCTTTCAAATCCACAGATCGGGACAGGGCGTGACAGGCGACAGCTACGGGCTCAACCATTGCACCTTCATCAGCACTCATGGTGTCAGGGAGTTTCAGTACTCTCTCTGCATCGCAGGTAAAAAAATCACTGGCCATGCCGGTGGTCTGGAATCCCATCACCTTCAGGCTGTCACAGATGTGATAGCCGCCGTGGGTACAGGGGTAACAGGTACCGCAGACTACCTGAGGCTGGATGGTTACAAGATCCCCTACTTTCAGGGTATCCACATTACTGCCGCATTTTTCGATTACGCCGGCAACTTCATGCCCCTGGGTGACAGGATATGATGTGTAGGGGTGTTTACCATGATTTACATGGATGTCACTGCCGCAGACGCCAATTCTATGTATTTTTATCAAAACCTCATCAGCATTGGGTTCATCAACGGGTACATCCTGAAAAATGATCTTCCCCGGTTCTGTCATTACTTGCTGTTTCAAATTATAACCTCCTGTTTTCTAATCCACCGGATTCTCAAGGTACCAGCGGTCTCCGGCCCCGGAGATAAGAATCACATTGGAATATGCCGTAAAGTCTCCTGTTCGGATAGCGAACTTGACATCATGGCTCATCTTTTTTAATTGTGTGCGTTCGATTGTCTCAACAGGCAAATCACGCCCCAGGATTTCCCGGACTTTTTCAAATTTGCTGGGGCTGATGTTTTTTGTCTCATTCGCCATGATGATTTTTTCAATAGAATAATGCCTGGATAATTCTTCCAATACCTGATCAATCAGCGGATTATCTTTCTTAAGGCTGAGATCCACTACCGGTATGGAATCCGGTATAGCAAATCCCGCATCGCAGACCATCATGCAGTCCTGATGCCCCTGGGCAGAAAGAAGCTCTGCAAGTTTTCTGTTTAATATTCCTGTTTCTTTCATAATTGTCCTTCATAACAAAATATAAAGTTATTTCCCCTGCTAATCAGTTTGATAAAGCTCATTCAATAGGAAATAGATTTTTGCAATATTCAATTAATATTTCCCATATTCATTCAAGGTTTCGATCATTGCCATAATGTTCTGTGGAGGAACTTCCGGCTGAATAGTATGCACAGTATTAAAGACAAAACCCCCGCCCGGTGCCATTATATCTAATGTTCTCATTACGGAATCACGAATTTCCTGCTCTGTTCCAAATGGGAGAACTCTTTGCGTATCAATTCCTCCTCCCCAGAATACAAGATCATCACCAAAGTTTTTCTTTATTTCAACGATATCCATTCCCTTGCAGCTCACCTGTATTTGATTTAGTATGTCGATGCCCATTTCAATCAAATCCGGAATTAACTCATAAATAGCTCCACAGGTATGAAATAAAATTTTTACCTGAGGTGCCTTTTTCTTAATAGCTTTAAATATTTTCGAGTATCTTGGTTTGAAATATTTTCTATACATACTGATTGACATTAACAGCCCTTCCTGGGACCCAAAATCATCGGTATATATTATTACATCCAGATTATCGGACCACCGGGTTAAATAATTTTCCCAAAACTTAATATCTTTTTCTACTAGAAGATCCAGATATACTTCAATAAATCCTTCATCGATTGCTAGTCGAACGAATACTTCTTCAAAACCCATCGTAAACTCTAATGTCTGTAGAAGCCCCATACAATAGCCGTTTGAACCCATCATTGTACACTGTTCATAATTCGTTCGGATAAAATCAGCCCTCTTTGCAATACCTTCTGACCTTCCCTTGTCCATTGGATCAGGAAAGGGATAATTTGTTAAATCATCGATTGCTGCATGAGCCAGAGGGAATACCGTAAAATCATAAAACATACCGGAATTCTTTGGCTTGGTCATTTTTGTACCCCAGGGGTCTATGAACCAAAACTTTTTATCATCTTCCTTCAATATAAAATTATAATCTGAATAATTCTCAGGATAAATTCCCAACACATCAACACCTATCGATATTTGAAAGTCATCAATAGGAAGAACAGTCAGATAAACAATATCAGCCAACTCAATGTCATCATTTCGTCCATTATGTCTTAGAAGATTCTCATATGCGGGGCCCGTAATTCCTGAAACAAGGCTTCCACCCATATCGAATGGAACTTTATCCGGTTCTTTATGAGATAGAGCAAGTGTCATTCTTTCATTGGATTTCAATCACCGATCTCCTAAATATTAATATCATTTGCTTATCCCTTCGTAATTAATATTAAAATAATTTTGCGGATTGCAGCTTTGGATGTTTACAGATCAACCAGTCACCACGAAGGTCCCTTTAAAAGCAGATATACTATTGCTGCCCCATATTTTCCCCAGTTTACAATTCAGCCATCTATATTGCATCGCCTAGAATTTAATGTTTTACTGCTCCAAAGGTTAATCCCCTGACCATATACTTCTGAAAAACTAATGCAAGGATTATTGGTGGTAGAGCAGCAAAGGTTGCAGATGCAAGCAGGGGGCCCCAGAATATCTGCTCAACAGTTATGAAACTGGATATACCAACCGGGAGTGGTACGCTTTTAACTCTGGTAAATATCATTCCCAATAAAAACTCATTCCATGCAAAAATATAACAGAGTACAGTAGTTGCAATTAGCCCCGATCTGATCATTGGTATAACGATTTTCCATAAAACCTGAAAGAATGAGCATCCATCCAATAATGCACTTTCTTCCATAGAGATCGGTACCTCATCGATAAAAGATTTCATCATCCATACGACAAATGGAACATTAATCAAAAGATACATAATCGGAAGGATTGCTTTTGTATCAACCAGTTTCATTTTTGATGCAAGGATGAATAATGGAATTGCAACTACAATTGGAGGCAGCATTCTAAGACTTAAAAACCAGTAAAGAAGATTCTTACCCCCTACTTTAAATCTTGATATTCCATAAGCTGCCATTGTCCCAATTGTTAATGAAAGAATTACATTCAATGTTGATGCGATAATAGAATTAAGGGTAAGTTTCGGAATATGTCCTTCAGAAATTATATCAGCGAAATTGGTCAGCGTTGGCTTAAAATTAAGAATTTTTGGAGGCAGGGAGAATATATCAACATCATTCTTAATTGAAGAACTTAATAACCAGAAAATTGGAAAAGTAAAAAATAATAAAAAAATTACCAAAACCGAATATTTAATTATAGTGACTAAAAGTTCACCTTGACTTAATTTTTTTTGTTTAATTCTGTTGACTCTCATACATTTCTCCAAACTAAAGTGTGTTGCTTTTATTCATCATTTTATAAAATATCTGCATCATGATGTTAGCAATTATTATCATTATTACAGATAAAGCCGCACCGGCTCCCAGCCTGTTCTGGAAAAATGCGATATGCCAAATCTTATATGACAGAACTTCTGTGGCGTTTCCCGGCCCTCCCTGTGTCATCATGTAGACAACATCAAACATCTTGAAGGCATCCAAAGTTCTGAACATCAGGATCACTGCAATTATAGGTTTTAATTGGGGTAAAACAATGAGGCGAAGGATTTGGAATGCAGATGCTCCGTCAACTATTGCAGCTTCAAAAGGCTCCATAGGCAGGCTTTCAAGCCCTGCTAAAAATATAATCATTGCAAAAGGTGTCCATTGCCAGATATCTACAATTATTATACTTACAACAGCCATACGTGGAGTTCCAAGCCAGTTGACACTTTCCAACCCAAGACTATTTAAAAAATAATTAACCAAACCAAGATCATAACCCAGATTAACTCTCCAAATAAGACCAATTACAATTGGAGAAAGAACTGTCGACATTAAGAATATTACTCTGAGCCATTTTATTCTCGTATTTAGAAGGATATAGGCAAGAATGAATCCTAAAACCAATTCTACGGCAACTACACTAAAGGTGAAAAGAAGTGTAACCCGGAGGGAGTAATAAAAATCGGAGCTGGTTAATAAATTTATATACTGGCTTAGTCCGACAAAAACTCTTGGAAGGGTGGGAATTATTGACCACCTGTGCAAACTTACCACCAATAAATAAACTATTGGATAAATAGATAGCAAGAATAAGGCAATAAATGCAGGAGATACCATTAGATATCCAAACTTCTTCCTGGCGCCCATTGGGTTTGCAGCATTATTCCTTAGAAAAGTCTTAAGCATAAAAACATCCCATATTAAAACAGAGGAATCTTTTCAGATTCCTCTGTTTGTTATTCAGTAATTTTGTTACGGACGAGGTCCAGTTTTATTTGGAGTATAACCAGCCTGTTCTGCTGCATTATAAACCTTTCTGGCTGTGTCAAGCATAGCTGTATCAATATCATCACCAGAGAGAATACCGGCTAAGCCAACACCAATTATTCTTTGGATTTCAGACCATGATCTGTCTGAACCCCTGACAACTGCATTCTTTGCACCCTTCATAAGAAGAGGGTAGAATGGGAATTTCTTAATAATATCAGCATTCATACCAACTGAGGTTCTAGCCACAGCAGCGCCTTTAAGAGCCAGGTCTACAGAATTTGTTTCGTTGGATAAGAACTGAAGAAGCTGAAATGAGGCTTCTTTCTTTTCGGACTGAGAAGAAATTGCCATGCTCCAACCGCCAAGGCCCTGAGGACTTCCGCCAACGCCAGCAGGTGTATTAGCAAATTTTACAGTATCAACAATTGCTGACTTTGAAGGATCAAGCAGAACCGGAAGATAAGCATTCCAATTCAGGGCATAAGCAACTTTACCCTGTGCCATGAGCTGATTTACCTTGTCATAATCATAATTCAGAACGTCAGCCGGCATATAAGGAAGCAGATCTAACAGATATTGAATTGCTTTCTTGCCAGGAGCTTCCTGGAACTTGGGAAACAGATTGCCATCAAACCATGGCATTGGCTGATCGCCGCCCATAGCTGTTATAATCGGGAGGAAGGTTGAAACAACACAATCATCACCTGAAAGAGGGAAAACAACAGGAATCATATCCGGATATTCGGCTTTGATTGCTTTAGCTGCAGCAAGAAGGTCTTCCCATGTCTCCGGAGGTGCAACACCTGCTCCGTCAAATATATCCTGTCTGTACTGTGCAGTATATATCAAATTTATATGGAACTGCCCATAAGGCCTTTGCATCTGGTGAAGCAGCGCCTGTGTATCTTCCATATGCATCCAAAACAGCCGGAATCATGTCATCCATGCCATAATTAGGGTCTGCCAGATCGTCTCTGCTAAACCAGTCGTCCAGATTTTCGATCACTCTTCCTTCAATATAATGGCCGGCCCACAGATAGGCATACGTTATTACGTCATATGCTTTATCTTCGGCAGCAAACGAAGCCATGTGCTTGCTCAACAGGTCTGTCCATGATTCTGCAAGTACAGTAACTTTAGCACCAGTAATTTGTTCGAACTCTTTACTTTTTGCAATCATTGCATCAGTAGTCGGTCCCTGGTGAGTTGAAAGAACGATTTCAATTCCTTCCCAGTTTCTAAGCCAGCCGTCCTTAACAATCGGATGGTCATCAAGTGACATTACATCAGCTTCTTTACTTCCGCCGGCCATTAGCAGTGCGGGTGTAGAGATGAGAATAATCGCCACGATCAGATAAATAAAACATCTACTCTTTCTCATTCAATCTCTCCTTAAATTTAATATTGTCCCATTTTAGAATGCATTATTATAGTAGTCGAGTTACTTTAGTACTCAATAAGTACTCGAATGGTACTTATTGAATTTTATTCAAAGATACTTACTTAATTTATTGTTAAGAATCAAATTAACTGCCTGGAATCTTCCTGCAACATCCATCAAGCCATATAAATTGGATAAATAATTTTTTACTGTTTGTTCTGCCAGAAATACTTTTGCTGCTATCTCCTTGATGCTATCACCCTCACATAAAAGTTTCAATATTTCTCTATCAGTGCTTTTAATATCAGTAAGCCAATTGGGGATCTCGACAGTAACTTTACTCTTATCTTCTACAGGATAATGAATTAGCTTTTCTGCAATTCTATGGGACAGCTGGGATGCCCCTCCTTCCAGGGCCTTAATACAGTTAATAATTTCGTCCGGAGGCAGGTTCTTCAGAATATATCCACTGGCACCAACTTTAAGAGCTTCGTAAACATATTTATCATCATCGAAGGTTGTCAGTACCATAATCTTGACATGAGGCCATCGTTCATGTATTAGCCTGGTTGCTTCCACTCCACTCATAACGGGCATTTTTATATCCATTATTACAACCTGAGGATTAAACTTTTCTACGAGTGTAATTGCTTCTTTTCCGTTATGAGCTAACCCTTTAATATCAATAAAATCACACCTGTTTGATATTACTTCTGCCAGGCTTTCAACAAACAGAACCTGGTCATCAACAATTATTATGGAAATCTTTTCCTGATCTTTCATAAAGCCCTCATTCCTTAACACCTGATAGTGGTATTTTAGCCCTAATTTGAAATCCTTCATTTACATTAGAAAATGTTATCTCTCCATTTAAATTTAAGACTCTCTCTTTCATTCCCCTAAATCCTATTCCTTCTACATAATCGTCTGCACCTTTCCCATTATCCCGTATGGAAATGATCAAATGGTTGTCACTACCGAAAATTGCTTCAAAAAAATGTATATTTACCCTGGTTGATCTTCCATGTCTGTATGAATTAATCAATCCTTCCTGAAGTAGTCGAATAATAAAAATATCTATCTCCAGACTATATTCAAACTTAACATTTGTAAATTCTACATCAATTACGATACCAGTCGAATCCCTGAAGGTATTTATAACCTTTTTATATGCCGCAATTCCTTTTAAAGTTTCTTCATAAAACATGCTTAGAGTGCGCAGGGAATATCTCAATTGTTCATGGCCTTCTCTTACATGAGATTTCACTTTTTCTATTTGCTTTATCAGCTCGTCATTTTTTTTGTTATTAAAATAATCGATACATAATTCCATCATCACTGAAACATTAACAAGAGTATAGCCTACGATGTCATGGATGTCACGGATTAGTCTTTTACGCTCTTTCTGTCTGGATTTTTCTTCTGCCTCAGTTGCATAAACCTGAGACTGCAGTGCAATTTCCGTTAACTTGGAAATGAAATCTTTATCATGTTCAATACCTGTATGCTGCTTATTTACCGTTCGGATTAATAATTTTATTGAAGTCAAAATTAAAATAAGGATCAGAGAAAATCCAGCAATATAGAGCGTTACTTTAATATGCGATTCATTTGCAGCCCTTCCCATTATATTTTCAGTTTTTAATATCAATTGGAATAAAATTGACATTACAGATGCCGCAGTGCCAAATGGGAATTTAACAATTAAAATAACAAGTAAAATAAATTCAAAATGTATTAACATATTGAAATACATATATTTATTCAGTGGGTATAGGATAACTATAATAAAGAAATATTTAATTAAGAAAAATACTTTTGTTTTTCGAAAAGCAATACAGAATCCTGAAAGAATACAATTTACAATTAATGAAAAAACAATCTGCAGGTAAAAACCTCTTTGATAATCTGCAAGATCAATTTCGAAAGTAAAATACAGCCATATCAGAATATTTAGTAAAACTGTACATAAAATAATTAAAGCAATTTCCACTCTTATATTTGTTAAACCAGTTTTCACAATCATCCAACTCTATACATATCAGTGCTTTTTGATCCCACAAGCTGCCATCCATGCTCATTCACCTGTGACCGGGAAGGGTATACATCTTCTAAAAGTTCCCAAATGGGAAGAGATACATTAACTCTATTCAATCTATAGCTTATATAGATATTCATTTCCCATCCGGCTTTCCTTATTCCCAGGGTCTGATAATGATTTTTCCCGTTTCCCGGGTTGCATCCAGTTCTAAGGCTTCATTAATTTTAAACAGAGGAAAGGCATGTGTGATCATTTTATTGATCACAGGAGAATCTTTTATCACCTGCATAATCTCAGGAATGATGTTGATGTTAAAATGCCATTGCCCAAACAGGCTGATCCCGGATTGAATAAGATGGCTGCTTGCCTCAAGAGGCATCGGTTCGGAGCACTCGCCGATAAGGCTTACAAAGCCTAGCCGTCGTGTTGATTTAATGCAGAGCATCTGGGCTTCTACAGCACCAGCACATTCCAGACTACCGTCCACTCCCCTGTTGTTTGTGAACTCATTGATCTTCTTTTCGATATTCCTGTCTTTCCTGTCGATGACCAGATCTGCTCCGAGGTTTCTGGCCAGTTTTTGACGATAAGGACTTCCTACCACAAGAATCACTTTACAGTCCCGAAACTTTGCATTAACCACCCCACCGAGACCAACCGGGCCTCCTCCTGTAATAAGGATCGTGTCATGTGCATCTGCTTTCATATGCTCAAGAGCACCGATAGTGGGACCCAGACCGCAACAGGCCATAGAACCTGAATCAACAGAAACTCCTTCAGGGATTATTGCCAGCAGCCAGGCGGGTTTCAACATATACTGAACATGGGTATCGAAGGTCTGACCGGTTATCTTTTCGTAATCAAGCCAGTTCTTACAGTGGATATAGTCTCCCGAAAGGCAAAGTTCGCAATGTCTGCAGGGGGTTCCCGGCATTAATGCAACAAAATCTCCCACCTTAACATTAAGATTCTCTCCCTTAACTCCAACGACCTCACCAGCTCCCTCATGCCCGGGATAATGTTCACCTTTAAGCCACCCCTTGTACTCAGTACACAGAGGCACAGCTAGCAATTTCACAAGTGCCCATCCCTCCGGAATTTCCTGCGGAATAGTTATCTCTTCTATTATTGTCTGTTTTACACCAGAAATGCGAAATCTTTTCATTGTTTTGTCGTGATTCATTTAACTACCACTCCATCGGGTAAAATTATCGCTTTACCAATCTTATATCAGCCGAATCAATATGTTTGGACTGAATGAACTGTAACATGTATATATACTACATGCTATGAAGTAATTTAGCAAATATAAGAAGATTTACGCCAGATTTTTATGAAGATTATTTGCACAACCTTCCAGGATCATGATATAAATTAAAAAAGCTTCCGAAGTTGTGAATCCCGAAAGCCGTAAATTAAACATGAACAAAGAATTACTTCAAAAAATCCAAAGAACATGGAACATCTATATTCTTCCCATTTCTTCCAATTATGGTAATCTCAGAATCATTTTTCTTTATTATATCTTTCACACCAGTAAAGGATTTATCAATTGGAATTACTCCTGAAATCAATTTTATCTCTTTCTCTTCATTCTTTTTAAACTCAAGATAAGTTTTATAACCTTTGTCCTGAACTGGATTGGGATTTACACTCTCCATCATGCCATAGAAAAAATTACCTGTAACCTCCTCGACTCCTATCGCAGAATCCACACGCCCATTCCAGGGGAAGCCGTGCTCTCCTCCATTTGGCATCCAGAGGAGGGTTGCTGCAAGATCCTTTGGATCCTTTAACTGAAAATATAAAAACCCTTTCTCTGTTTCAGTGAGGCTGGTAAATACGAAATCTTTTTGGGGATCGCTCATTAACATAACAACATCTGCATATCCCTTTGGTGAGGGATATCGAGTCAGATCAACAGTATCACCATATACAGTCGGCACTGCTTTAAGATCACTAAACTCAACAGCAGGTTTTAATAATGAATAATAATGATGTTCAGGTACATCAATAGGCGCTGTGGATGTAAAACCCGTTAGGGGTGGAGTCATATCGATAATTGCACATCCCTGTTTATCGGTACATTGGAGATTAGGATGATGTCCGACTGAAGTTTTTCCTTCATAATCTCTAACAATATGCTTTGTATAAATTATTGGCTCTCCATCTTTTACCATAATTCTTTTTTCAACAGATCCTTCTTCCATAGGGAATGGTAGCGAAAGCACAAGTGTTTTGGCATTTCCATCATCCTGTAATTCGACGAAATCCCAGCATTCATTTGCAGTACTGCCATGTAAAGGATGTTGAACACCATTACCGGGAAGTGCATTTATTCCGAAGGGCAGACAAAAATAATCCCCTCTCATATTTGCCATAATTCTGGGAAGATCCTTGGTTCCTCCCTCCTCCCACCAGGGGGTAACAAAATACGGAAATATATCTTTTCCATCTTTAGTAAATACAGCTGTACACATCCCGCTTTCAACACTAATACATGCCTCTACAGTATCAGATTTAACAAAATAACTCGCTCTTCCCCAGTTCTGTTTTGTAGTATTACCCATTTCTACTCCTTATTTATATTTTTCTTTTGTGGTATGGATACTGTCAACTATTAAGGTAAGTATGAGCAGCAATCCCATTACAATCAATTTTACTGATGAATACAATTTAAGCATAATCATCGCATTTTCAACAACACCAACCAATAATAAACCCTGAAAGGCTTTAAACACATTTCCTTCACCTCCGGATAAACTGACACCGCCAATTAATACGGCAGTTATTACAAACAATGGGGTGGTTGCTCCAAGAGCTCCGGAAGCAATATTAAAACGGGAGACAAGGAATACACCTGCCAATCCTGACAATATACCTGTAAGGATAAATGCGCTGATTTTGATTTTATTTACTTTTATATTTGCATACCTGCTGGCCTGAACATTCCCTCCAACAGCATATATATTCCGGCCGTAACTGGTTTTCCTAAGGATTAATTCGAACAATATAATTAGAAGAATCATTACAAAAATAAAGGCAGGAATTCCGGCAACAGAAGTTACTGCTATTTTACTGAATTCTGGATTTGTTCCGGAAATGGAATCAAGTTTTGTAAGAACAAATATCATGCCGTTTAAGAATATCATCATTCCCAGAGTAACCGCAATGGATGGTAATTTTGCCTTGACAACCAAAATACCATTAATAATTCCAACGACCAGACCGCATGCAATTCCTGCAATCACACCTGGTATTATCCCAAACTGCTGAAAAAATATCACGAAAAAGCAGCTTAGACCCATAATTTCACCTACTGACAGATCAATCTCTCCCAGTATTATGAGATATGCCATTCCAATGACAATTATGCCTTCAATAGATATTTTCATTAAAATACTTATGACTCCCCTGCAAAAAGGTAAGGAATTCCCAAAAGCTGCATAGTATGATAAAATTCCTTGTAGGAGAGGGGAATGTTTCGTACAAATACAAAGCACCAGCAACGTAGAATGTTCACAGCC
>SDBV01004229.1_pt1 | contig 20787 bp, 17 predicted proteins | sample 2277081 | NCBI WGS metagenome assembly SDBV01 (sample SAMN10402039, study PRJNA504765) | marine sediment metagenome | isolation source: marine sediment core GS10_PC15, 223 cmbsf | place: Arctic Ocean: Southern Knipovich Ridge | collected 2010 | reverse complement strand
CTGCACGATTGCCGCAATGGCGGTCGTTACCGGCAACTACGGCGTGGTTATCATCGCCATGGTGTTTGCCAGCAGCCTGCTGGGATTTATGCGATTCAACTTCCCGCCGGCAACCATTTTCCTGGGCGATGCCGGCAGCATGTTGATTGGTCTGATGGTGGGCGCGATGGCCATTCTAGGTTCGCTCAAAGGGCCGGGCACGGTTCTGTTGGCCGCCCCCTTGGCCGTGTGGACCATTCCCATATTTGACGTCGTGGCCGCCATAATTCGAAGAAAACTTACCGGTAGAAGCATTTACGCAACCGATCGCAGCCATTTGCATCACCGCTTGCTCCGCATCCTGGGGAGCAACCGAAAGGTGCTGGGGTGGTTGGCATTATGCTGCATCGTCATTGCCATGGCCACCTTGGTGGGAATTGTCATGAAAGACGATCGAATCATGTTGATAACATGCTTTTCCATCGTGGTGATTTTCATCGTGACGGGAGCTTTCGGACGTATGGAGCTTTTGCTTGTGGGAACCCGTATCAGCCGGATGGGCCGCAAGTTGATATCTCCCATTTTCCCGCGGCGTGCCGGAGCATGGCAGGTCAGTATCCGTCTGCAAGGTTCCCAACAATGGAACTTCCTCTGGGACGCATTCATTGAATCGGCAGACAAACTCCGCTTGTGCTCGATTCGCTTAGATGTGAATGTGCCCACCGTACATGAATCCTTCCATGCCTCATGGGAACGGCCCCAGCAACCTTGCCACGACAAATGTTGGCACGTCGAGGTGCCTTTGGTAATTAACTCTCACCCGGTGGGTCGCATTTGTATTGTCGGCGAGCGAAACAAACATTCGGCTTGCCCGGACATCCAGCAGTTGATGGAGTTGATCGAGCCGTTCGAAGCCAGGCTGCAGTCAATTGCCGCGCAGGAAGACGCCAAGGACAGTTCGCTTGATGAGGAACCCCTGACAACGCTTGACCACGAAGACATTCACGCTACGACGGATCAACATCCGAAGTAAAAAACACTAGGCCCTTTATCCTGATCTGTTGCAAAGTGCGATTGATAAAAGTCATTCAGATTTTCTAGAACAACAAGAGGACATAAAATTCCATGAAATCCCCACTAATCCGTTTGGCAATTGCTGCCGTGACCGTTGTTGTAATCTTCACCGGCGCATTGTATTCCAGCCACAAAGGCGGTGCCTACCGTCACATTCGCGTTCCCGAGGAATCGATCAGCACCATTCCCATGGAATTGGGTAAATGGAAGGGGAAGAACGTGCCCATGGATGACACTCTTTTCCGCGGAATTCACGCCCACGAAGTGGTCAGTCGCAGTTACAGTAATCCCACGTTCGAAGAAGGCCTCACGCTTCACTGCGCGGACTTTAATAAATTTTGGCGCAGGGTCCCACACTCTCCCAGGGTATGCTATAAGGGCAGCGGCTGGACGACCATTGACGTCGAAGATTTCGAACTGGACGATCCGGACGGCCGCCCGACAACGGCCCGCCTGGCCTCCTTCGAAAAAGATGGTGTTGACATCTTCGTCTTGTACTGGTACCAGTTCGGCGATTATGTTGTTTGCAACGCCTCGGAACTCGCCAGTGCCCGGTGGCATTATCGCAATGATGAAACCTGGCCGCCGGTTGTTAAAACGATGATTCAGATCCCGGCGGACCGGCCCAATCGGGCAAGGAAACAGTTGAAGGAGTTTGCGGACGAACTCTATAAGATTACCCGCACGTTCAAGTAGCTCCTAACGCGGGCAATCCGCAACCAAACCCAACGGTTCCGAAAGGTTGCGGAGTTTGCCTCAAAGTAAACGCTAATCGCATAAGCGCCGTGGCTTTTCAACGAAACCGTTCTCCGCGAAATATAGTTGCGCATGACCGTCAAAAAATCCCCGAGTCGCGTCTCAATTATTTTCGGAACGCGTCCCGAAGCAATCAAGCTCTGCCCGCTGGTGCTGGCGATGCGCGATCATCGGGAGTTGACGCCGCATGTGTGCGTGACCGGCCAGCATCGAGAAATGCTGGACCAGGTGCTTGATGTCTTCGGCGTCGAGCCCGACGCAGATTTGAACCTCATGCGGCCGAACCAGACGCTTGCCGGGCTGACTTCACGGGCAATCGCCGCCATCGACGAATATCTGCAAGCGTCGCGGCCCGACATGGTTATCGTTCAAGGCGACACAACCACGGTTTTTTGCGCCGCTTTGTGTGCCTTTTATCGCAATATTCCCGTCGGCCACGTGGAAGCGGGCTTGCGGACCTTCAACAAGTGGTCTCCCTTTCCCGAAGAGATCAACCGTGTGCTGAGCACCCGCGTGGCCGATCTGCATTTTGCTCCCACGGAAACTGCCCGGCAAAACCTCCTCCGCGAAGAGGTTCCCCCGGACAACATTTTTGTCACGGGAAACACGGTGATCGACGCACTGCTGTTCGCGGTTGACCGTGTGCGCAAGACCCCGCCGATGGTTGACGGGTTGCCCGGTCTTCTCCAGCCTAGTAGCGGCCAAAATCAAAACGAGCGTCCGCCCATGGTGCTGATAACTGGACACCGACGGGAAAATTTTGGCGGCGGTTTTGAAAACATCTGTCGAGCGATTGCACACTTGGCCGAACAATTCCCCGATACGCATTTCGTTTATCCGGTGCATTTGAACCCAAATGTCCGCCAGCCGGTAAACCGCTTGTTGGGAACCGCTTCGGCTGCGGGCGGCAAAAGCAACATCCATCTTATCGAACCGCTCGGTTATCTGCATTTTGTGGCGATGATGGACCGCGCCACGTTGCTGCTAACCGACTCGGGCGGCGTCCAGGAAGAAGCTCCCAGCCTGGGCAAGCCGGTGCTGGTGATGCGAGACACGACCGAACGGCCCGAGGCAGTTGACATGGGCACGGTTAAGTTGGTTGGCACCGACCCCGAGGCGATTGTCGATAATGTGACCACGCTTTTGACCGACAAGGAAGCCTACAATTCCATGGCCAACGCGGTGAACCCCTACGGCGATGGCAAGGCGTGCGGGCGGATTCTGACCGCTATCGGAGATTTCCAGGCGGAACGCAGAAAAGGTAAATGAACGTTAAATCAATAGCTTTTGCATGTTGCCCTTCGATGCTGAAGCCGATGCTTAACCGCATCGAGAATTCGCCGATTGGTTACCGCTTGGCGAAAGGCGTTTTCTGGTCGATGGCCGGAGCAGTGATTTCGCGTTCTTTAATGCTCGTGGCCTCGATCCTGGTCGCCCGAATGCTGGGTAAGGAGATCTTTGGCGAATATGGAATGATTCGCTCTACGGTCACCATGTTCGGCATCTTTGCCGGTTTCGGTCTGGGTCTGACCGCCACCAAGCACGTCGCGGAATTTCGCCAGAGCGATCCCGAACGTGCCGGACGGATTATCGGCATGTCGGGGCTTTTCGCCATGCTGGCCGGCGGCCTGATGTCATTGGGACTTTTCATTTTCGCCCCCTGGTTGGCCGAGCACACAATAAACGCTCCGCATCTGGCCGGTGTCCTCCGCATCGGCGCCATCATACTGTTCATCAACTCGCTCAACGGCGCCCAGACCGGGGCGCTATCGGGTTTCGAGGCCTTCAAAACCATCGCCCATGTGAACCTTTTTGTTGGTCTGATCTCTTTTCCCATCCTCATCTGCGGCGCTTGGTTTGGCGGCCTCACCGGAGCGGTCTGGGCACTGGCGATCAACCTCGGCTTCAACTGGTTGCTCAATCATATTGCCCTTCGTAAAGAAGCACGCCGCCACAAGGTTCCTTTCACCTTCAGGAATTGCGGTCGTGAATGGCCCATACTATGGAAGTTCAGTCTGCCTGCAGTCTTGGCGGGATTGCTGTTTGGGCCGGTGCATTGGGCCTGTAGCGCAATGCTTGTGAATCAACCTGATGGTTACGCCGAAATGGGGATATACAATGCGGCCAATCAATGGTTTATCGTGTTGATGTTCCTGCCCGGTATGCTTGGTAAAGTATTGTTGCCGGTTCTTTCAGACCAGTTAGCCCAAGGCAACCCAAGGCAATCGACAAAATCGCTGGTTCTTGGGATAAAATTCAACGCGTTAATCGTACTGCCACTTATCTTTCTGGCAAGCATTGCCAGCCCTTACATCATGAATCTCTATGGACATGATTTCAGGAACGGGTGGCCGACATTGATATGTGTTCTGCTCACGGCGGGAATAGTCGCGATTCAAGTACCAGTTACGCAGATCATTCATGCATCGGGACGAATGTGGATAGCGTTTGCCATGAATTGTGGTTGGGCCTTGACGTTTTTTGTGGGCACACTATTGCTGATACATTTTGGTTCTTTGGGTCTGGCTATGGCGAGAGTCATAGCTCAGCTTATTCATTCACTCTGGGTATTGGGTTATGTAGTTTGGTTAGTTAAAAAAGGAAACGTTGCCAGTGGGAAATATTAACTCAAGGGAATACTGGGAAGAACGGTTTCTGTCAGGCAGCTGGGATCGAAGTGTTGGTCCGAATCAATCAAGGTGGTTTGCAGAATCCTTAATCAAGCATGCTAAAATAGAAGCCGGATTTGATGGAACAATTCTGGATTTCGGGTGTGCACAGGGAGGATCAATTCTTGTGTACAGGCGTGCTTTCCCTAATGCCACTCTAATAGGTATGGATATTTCGTCCAATGCTATCGATAGATGCAAAAATGATATTGGCGACTTGGCCACTTTTATTCAGGGAGGCTATATAGACATTCCTGAATGTGACATCATTATTTCGTCTAATGTTTTTGAGCATATTACGGACGATAAGGCCGTTGCTAGGCACTTCCTGACGAAATGTTCACTCTTACTTGTACTGGTTCCATACAAAGAAAAACCACTATCGCAGTCTGAGCATGTGAACTCTTATGACGAGGGTTATTATAGAGAAATCGGCAACTATGAATGCTCAGTGTTTAAGACACCAGGTTGGTCACGCTATGGATGGAAGAAATGGTATGGCGTTTACACGAAGAATATTGCGCGTTTCCTTTTGAAAAAGCCCTTGGCGTCGCAGAAGAAACAGATTTTGTTTCGTTTTCATGGTGCGATCATTAATCGATAGCTTGTGAAAGGCTCGGCAATGGAATCATGCAAACACTGTCTGGTAACAGGCACGCCGCCGGGGCTGCTTTATATTGTGGACAAGCTGGCACAATCCGGGCGGCTGGAGTGTATTGTCGTCCATCGTTCGGTTGCGAGGCATCCGTCATTCCTGCAGAGTATTGCCAGATTCGTGCGGAGTATTGTCCAGGGAGAACGTGACTTCTTGTGGAACTCAAGAAAACGTCAACAAGCGATACTTCGTTCGCAGCTTCCGGACTTTACGGATCTCCATGTTATGGATGAGGATGCAGAGGCCAAATTAAGATTGCTGGCCGAAAAGCACGGCTTTGACCTTTTTTTGACAGAATCAATCAACATGGATAATCAGGTACATGAGTATCTGAAGCATTCAGCCGCTCAGTACGCATTGGTTCTGGGAGGACCGGTTCTAAAGCCGATCGTTATAGATAGTTTCAACGGAATGTGGCTGAATTGTCACGGTGGATATCTTCCGTATTATCGTGGATTGTGTTCAGAGTATTGGGCCATCAAGAATGGTGATTTCGACAAGATCGGTTGGACTATTCACGAGTTGGTCGAGCGAATCGATGCAGGAAATATCTTTCAGAAAGGAACGGTATCCTTCAATCCGGATGAGACCTATGAGGAACTGATACTTCGGGTTCACTCGCAAATGATCACGGCCTACATTGCGTTTGCAAATGCACTACCAGATTCCGCTGCGCGGTCCCGGCAACATCAGGTTGAGAAGTCAAATTATTACTCACGCCCCAAGGGACTTGCTTTGGGCAAGCTGTTGCGGACAAAAGTGAAGTACTTATGACAAGAGCACTCGCAATTGGAATAGATGCCGATTCGGCCTACTCTGCGCGGATCTTAAGCCAGATTGGCGTCCCTTCTGTTTTCATGGAGAACATGAAGGACGGCATCAGTTCTGGGGCGAGAGTATTTTTCGGCAAGGCTGCACTGACTGGTAACTCTGAATCGCTTTGGGGACAACGTGTTGCTGTTATTACAAACCATGGCCCACTCAGTTCCAGAGGTCAACAAAAGGAGGACATAGAGACTCGTTCCTACTATTTTCGTCTCGGCGAAAAATGTCCATTTGCGCCGCGTAGTTTCTTCGCGAATTTGCCGGTTTCCCAGACAGAGGGAGAATCTTTCGGTGCTTGTTATGACCGGGACAACAATGAAATCCCAAATTCAGGAATTGCGATCATCGAGAACGACGACCGCCTGATCGTCTCTCTCCCTTGGGATATCTGTAGCTATGAACAAGGAGCCCAGTGGGAACATCGCCCCTACTTCTCTCCAACCGCGAGAAAACACTTCGTCGAAGTCGGTCCGATGCTGGATAGCGGCGCCTTCCGCGGATTGCTGCTGGAGATCCTGTTGTATTGCTTCAACTGGGTCGGGCTTCCGCTAGTAAGAGTATCGTCCTTCTATAAGAACAAGAGATACTTTTCATTTCGTATCGACGCAGATGGTTTTTCGCAGTCCAGCTCGGAAGCAGGATTGCGTATCGCGGAAAGAACTGGATTACGGTTTGTGTGGTTCCTTGATATGGGTCTATGGAAGAACAAGAACAAATGGATCACGAGGTTGTTGGAGCAGAACCAGGACGTCCAGCTTCACTGCTTCAGGCACATGACATACGCCTCTCGGGACGTCAACTATATCAATATTCGAAAAGGGCTCAAGGAGATACGCAAGAGCGGCATCACTCCCAATTCCATTGTCAGTCCCATGGGGTATAATTACCGTGGCTTCAGCGAAGCGATAAAGGAACATGGCTTTGCCTTCTCTTCCGAGTTCGGATATGCCGTGGACGATCTTCCTTCTCGACCTTGGAAGGATAAGAACTATCCGCTTCAAATTCCCGTTCATCCAGCCTGCTCGGGAGTGTTTTCTCAAGCCGGATTTTCGCAAGACGAACAGTTCTCGCACTTATTCGACGTTGTGCAAGAAAGATGCAACACGGACGGCATCTGCATCCTTTACGACCACCCGATTGGTGGTTTAGAAACCCATGAGGCTCAATACATAGAGCTATTCGACAAATTGACAAAAAGCTCTTGCGAGTACATTTCGATGTTAGATTATTATCGTGCTTGGATTGGAAGACAACACAATCCAAGGATTGTTTATGATGATGAAGGACAGATACATATTGATGATTTTCAGGAAAATGGTTTTCGACTTGAACAAGTAACAAATGGATTATGCAAACCCGTTCGATGGGAAAACGTGACCTTGCCGCAAGTGAAGCTGTGCGGAACGACTGAAGAGTTTCCTTATCCGACTGAGTGGATTCGAGATCTGGCGTATAAGAATGGCATGTCGAATTTGAAACAGAGGAACTTCTCGAAGTTTGAATGGCATATTCACGAGCTTTATCTCATGCTGGGGACGCGAACCGGTTATTTTCAATGTCGGCAATCACTCGCACGCGTGGGATGGCTGCGAGCGTTGCGAGACAGAATAAGGGGATGATATTAAAAGACATTCGCAATTGGAAGTGACCCGTTGGCAATTGAAAAAGAGGCGTTTCCAGTTCGGAATGTCACGTTTACAAGCCGGAATGCCGCATTTCCAGTTGAGTATGAGCCGTTTCCAAGAGGAAATACGCCGTTTATGGAAAGGAATACACTGCTTTCGGTTGAAAACAGGATGTTTCCAGTTGGAAATAGACCAAATCCAACAAAGAACGGAGTGTTTTAACCACGGAGAGTACCGAAAACACGGGAAAAAGTCCTGTACGCTCTTCCCAACCTTGCCGTTTGGGGAGCGGTTATCACGAAAGGTGCCTGTTGACATATACCGACGATTTTGTGAATACATATTGATTCAGCAACTGGAAATGAAGCATTTTGGTTACGATTAAGGCGTTTCCGGTCGGTAACAGGCCTTTTACCGTTAAGAATGGAATGATTGGAACCGAAAACCAGAGCGTTTTTGCCCGAGAATCCGGCGTTTTTGGATCAAAGCGAAGTATAATGTAGAAAATACTGGACACAGTAAAGGTGCCCAAAGGCAGACGCTTCCGAATTACCGTCCAAAACAGCGGAGAGCACCGACGTAACGGCAACACCAAACAGGAGGCCTGTGGCACATTTTCCGGATCGAGAAGCCGTGACCAAAGCATTAGTCTGGAATACCGTGAACGATTTTTCCGATACGCATGAGGATAACGCAGGCCGTTTCACGATCAATTAAATGATCCGGGCAGGGTATCAGTACGGCGATACTACACCAGGCAGCAAGAACGATCTCCGCATCTACAGCCGGACACTGACGGAAGAACAAATCCAAGAACTGTACGATTTGCGGTGCCGAGAAAGAATCAACATTCAGTATGAAGCTTTTATATCAGATGCGGCAGCGAATTCAACCTAGGATAGCAGCACGATTTCCGCTCCTCATTCGCTGTGTGCGGATACTGAAGTGGCGAGTCGCTGGCCCGATCCGCAAAGCGCTAATTCGGCACAAAGCCATTGAATCCGGACTACACGTGGATCCGTATCAGGTCTACTGGATATCTCCGCACGTAATGAAGCATACAATCTACGGTCCTGACGATGTGCCAAACCCAGCTACTGTCAGCGGGATGATAAAGGAAGGCGATTGGGACAGAAAGACCTTGCCGATTGAAGAGCTTGATATCGTTCAAGGGGCCAAGGATCGGTTTACCGCTGGGATGGATTGGCCAGAAACCGAATACTACCAAAGCCACCTCGATCGCATCTTGACCGGTGAGCAATGGCGGGGGTGTAGAAGTAAGCAAGACCTCGACGAGTATTTCACGCAGTTCGATCGACTCTATGAGAAAATCAAGAAGAACGGTTACCGACCACAAAGCGAGCTTAGAGAAGCGGAATTTGGCGATACAGCCCCAGTCGAACACGAGATCACCGTTCACATTGACCGCGGCGGTCGCTTTCTGTTCTGCGATGGCCGCCACCGCCTGGCAATTGCCCTCGTTCTTGGGATCGAAAAGATTCCTGTCAAGGTTTGTATACGACACGCTAAGTGGCATGAGTTCTGCCAAGAAATACTGACCTCTGCGAAAAGTAGCGGCGGCAAAGTGTATCAACCCTTGACTCATCCGGACCTGCAGAACATACCTTCGGCCCATGACGAAGACAGACTTGTGATCATTAGCAAGCATCTTCCGGAGAGTAAAGGTGATCTCCTGGATATCGGTGCCAACTGGGGATTCTTCTGCCACCGTTTTGAGGAACTCGGTTTTAACTGTTATGCCGTTGAAACCGATCCGGAAACTGCTTACTTCCTGGAGAAACTAAGGATTGCGCAGGACAGGAGATTCACGGTGATAAATAAATCGATCTTGACATATACGAAGAAGCGGCGTTTTGATATTGTCCTTGCCTTGAATATCTTCCATCATTTTCTCAAGACCAAAGGTGATTATGATGCACTGACCAGATTTCTCGAGCAAATGGATATGGATGCGATGATTTTCGAGCCTCATCACACTACTGAACCTCAGATGAAAAACGCCTACCGAAACTATGAGCCAGACGAGTTTGTAAACTTTATTCAGAAACACTCTTGTCTGAATCACAGCGATCTGATTGGTACGGCAGAAGACGGTCGATCAATCTACAAACTACGGAAATGAGATATGCTGCCAGTCAATATTGTCAGCCCGTTTCCCCTTCTTCGGTGCTGGATCGATTGGACAATGACTAGTCCTTCCAGAGGGATATGGGCAAGATTATGAAAGCCGCAATCATATATAGTAATTATCTCGATCGCAATGGCCAGGAGAGGCGTATCGGTGGTATTGAAACGTATCTCTTTAACCTATCCGACTTGTGCAGAAAAATGGACATCGAGCCCACCGTTTTTCAGAATGCGAACAAGAGCTTTGAGCGGATCGTTGATGGCATAAAAATCGTAGGGATTACCACTTCTTCATTAAAAAGAGGGCCCTTACGGCGTATTGATTTCTTCAAACAGGCTGCAAGGCATTTCGATACTAATAAAGACATGGTTATTTTCGGGGCTGATAGACATTCGGTTCGCTACGGTAGTGATCGCTGTGTTTCCATTCAGCACGGTATCGCGTGGGATTTGCCCAATCGCTTTCTCTCGCCGAGAACTATTTGGCACAATGAATGGATGGGTAAGCTGTACAAGCAGCGAGAGCGGTGGCGGGCTATCCGCAATTATACGCGGTGCCCGAACCGTGTTTGTGTCGACTACAATTTTCTCAATTGGTTTCGGACTTTTCTTCCCTGCGAGTTGAAGGGGCACAACTGGGTCATCCCCAATTTTGCGGACATTCCGGATTACGCTCGTGTCACGGGAACTCGAAAAAACACTTTGGAACTAAAAATTCTGTTTGCCCGCCGTTTCTGCGACTATCGCGGCACGCGCATCATGACTCAAGCGGCCAAGTCTCTTCTAAAGAAGTATCCACATCTTTTATTTACATTTGCCGGCGAAGGTCCGGATGAATCATGGATCAGAGATCAGTTTGAGGGAGAGCCGCGAGTAACCATCACCAAGTACACACATGAGCAGATTATCGATGTTCACCTGCAACATCACATCGCTGTTGTGCCCTCACTCGCATCCGAAGGGACCTCCCTTTCCGTAGCGGAAGCCATGGCCTGTGGATGTGCCGTAGCCTCCACGGCTATCGGCGGGATCACCAATATGATTATCGATGGTTACAATGGAAGATTGTGCATGCCCGCCGCGGGGGATCTAGAAGCATGCATCGAGAGTCTTATCGTTGGCGATGAACTGAGGAAGCAAATTGTGGAAAGAGCTTACGAAACAGCAAAAGCCGCTTTTTCGAAGGAGCGGTGGGAAGAATCGTGGAGCCAAGTGATTGAAGTTATTGCAAAACAGTGAACCGTTTTTTCGTCTTTCCGCGAACACGACAGCTTTGCGGTTTGTGTGTATGGTGAAAGAAAAATGTTATTAATATCTCAAGCGCTTACGTTGCTCTTCATGCTCGCATCTCTGTTCCTGATGGGAACCGGGAACGGGCTATACCTTGCGCTGTTGGGGTTATTGGCATGTCTGGCAGGTTCTAGCCGCGCGACCATCGGCGTATTCTGTCTTCTTTTCGGTGTTCCTGTCTTGGGCTATGTTGCCAATACGGTTGGTTATTTTGGCTGGGGCGGTGATGTGATTGTTGTCATTGGTCTGCTCCTGCTCGTCTCCAAACTTACTTTACACACTGCCATACTCAAATCACCAGTCGGCCTTTTCTTTGTAGCGTGGAGTGTGCTAGTAGTTTTGTTCTTCTTTTTCATCGGGCCCCAGACTTCCTACTCATGGGCAATGCTGATCGGGTACCTGAAAGCAGTGTTTTTGACGTTCATTAGTTTCCTTGTCCTATTCAGCGACAAGTCCGTGAATTGGACGCAACTGGGGCTGTTGGGAATCCTTAGCGCTCTAATCTTATTGGGTGCTGCTGGCCGAGTCGACCCAGGCATTCTGCCCAGCAGTATCTTCGACGTTGGCAGTGTCCGCCTTTTGAAAAAAATAACTGAGACCGGCCTTTTTACCCACCAACTGGGGTATCTGGCGATTCTCGGCTTCATGTTTATCTATTCAAAAGACGTATCACAACCGAGGAGCGTCAAGAATCTCATAATTCTAGCCATTGCCCTTTTTGTCACGGTCGTACTTATCGGATGGTCGGGTGCCAGGCAAGGACTCTTCATCTTGTTGATTGGAAGCGGAAGCATCTTTTTGTGCAAGTTTGAAGGAAAGTACAAACGCTATTTCGTTCCCGCGATGGCGGTTGGACTCCTGCTGTTTGTGACTCTCTTCATTGGTTTTGCGAGAAACCCGGAGATTTATGGAGTATTATTTGACAGCGAGAAAAGCTTTACCGAAAAAATAAATAGGGCCGGGAGTTTTAATACGGCATTCTCTCTGATCGCGGAAGATCCGCTTCTGGGTCAAGGTATCGGAGGATATCGCTTCGGAGATCTCTTGGCGGGGGATGAACAACATTTCGCCCACAATGTTCTCTTGGATTTACTCGTTCAAACGGGCCTGATCGGCACTGCTGTATTCTTTGTCCCGCTTATTCTGATTCCCAATTATCGCAAACGTTTCGGGCGGATGAGGAGTGAGATACTGGGCAATGTTGTCTTGCCTGTGTTTGTAGTTATGTTCTTAAGATTGATGGTTGATTCACAATTAAATGGCCTTGGGGTTTTTGTCGGTGTGATCGCAGCCATGGATCTTGTGCGACAGGACGGATCTCGTCGCGCCGCAGACATCACAACTGCTCGATCGACGAAGAAGATACCGGCCGACAATACGGACAAGTGGCCATACACCAGAAAACGAGCGTTCTGATGAGCGAAACACGGGTGTCTATGCCAAAGCGAGGGATCTTCAACGACATATCTTTCATTATCATTGCACGCAACGAGTCGCTTGTCATCGGCAAGTGCCTGGACTCGGTCGCTTCCATGTCACTTGAAGGGTGCGAGGTGATCTGTGTGGATTCAGCTTCCACGGACAATACACGGGAGGTTATGGAAAGCTATGTCGACAGGATTGCAAATCTGCGGATAGTCCAATGTTCGGGTTTTGTAAATGCAGCCGTTGCAAGAAATGGGGGAATGAGATTCGCCACAAAAAAATACATCTTTTTTGTTGACGGCGATGTTGAGCTTTATCCGGATTTCATATCCGAGGCTTTAGACAGAATACAATCGGGCAAGGCCGATGCAGTGACCGGGAAACTGATGGAGATACAATACAGTTCTGGCTATGAAAATGAACTTAGGCGATTGGTCCGGCGAAAGCATATGACCAAAGAAAAGAAATGTCTGATGACGGGAGGAATATTCATCACCACCAGAGAGATCGTGGATAAGGTTGGTGCGTGGGACGATAGTTTTGTGCAAGTGGAGGATTTTGAGTACACATTGAGAATATCAAGGTCTGGAACGTTGATACAACTGCCACAATTCATCGGCGTACATCATACGAAGGAATTCCATGATCGCTCATGGGAGCATTTCCGAAAGGGATTTCCTCTGCTGTACGGAAGATTGCTCCGGAGGAACCTTGATTGCCCTACTTTTGCAATTCAACTGTTGCGGGGAAACAGGGGCCTTGCGACCTTTCTACTTATTGGCCTTGTATTAATGTGTAGCTTGGTTGTCACGGTGCTGTCTTCGTCCACGCTCATGTATGTTGCGTTGGCGGGCCTTTTATGTGTTTTATGCGATTGCGCATATTCTACCCTGCTTAGACGGCACAAAATCAACCAATGGATTCTGCACAATTATCTTGAACCGCCCATGATCCTGCTTGGGATGGTTGCTAAACCTAGACCTTCTAAGAATTCAACTCATGTCGAAGTAATTGTCTAGGACACGCAATAACCTCCAATACATCTACCACTAACAGTTAAACGCAAGAAGATAAGTCGGGGCTACTCCATAATTATCTTGAGCCTCCAAGGATTCTGTTCGAGCTTAAGGTCAAACCGGAGGGATATTGCAATGCGAAAATCTGAAGCTCCCACTACTTCTCCTAAAGGTTCCTCAGGGGCGGTCTGCGACATTGCTTTTGTGGTGGGAATGTCGAGAAGCGGCACAACATGGATGGAGAAGTGCCTTAATACGCACTCAGGAATAGCCGCTTTCTTTGAGTCTACGTATTGGGGGAGAAAATATATTCGTCCTTCTGAAAACGGCAATTACTCGTTGGGACAGGTTCGTCACATCCTCGGAAGCTTGAAGAGCGATCCCGGAATCAATCATATCCTGGCCGGCGGAACGGGTTGTCTAAAGAACATTGATCGAGATGTGTGGCGCGATATGCTTGATCACGTGGAAAAGGATATAGAACGTCCGATCAGCCCGGGAGATCTGTTCCGTCTGGTCTGTCGAGAAATTGCGGAACTGGAAGGCGCTAATCTAGTTGTAGAAAAAACACCACACCATGTTCACCATGTTGATAGAATCAAGAAAGAGATTCCGTGCGCACGATTTGTCGTTATGCAACGCGATCCTTACGGTTTCCTCTTATCGCACAAGTACCGTGCGAATCTTAACAAAGGCGATTCGCAGCGACGTACCCGGGGCATGTTTCATCCCTTTCTTGTCGCTTGGATATGGCGTGGGCATGCAAGGAGTAATCTTCGATTGCGTGTTTCTCATCCTGATTCCGTGCTGATTGTGGAGTATGATGACATCAGACTAAGACCGCAGGCTGTATTGGAGAGGGTTCAAAGCTTTCTCGGCGTGCAAATCGAAGAGATAATGCTCCCGCCAACCTATTCCAGTTTCCCTTCAGGGCACAGACCTGAACTGGAGCCTCAGGACACGTTCTGGCTGAATTTTCTCTGCGGATCCATGATTGAGAAAATGGGATATCCCCAAAAGGCAACGCCATTCGCCCCATTCCGGGTGCTTGGTTCTCTCATGAGAATTCCATTGTGCTTAGTGCGCACCGGTATGGCCCTGAAGCGTAGTAATACGGAGAATGTTGCTGCATATTTACTACGGAAACTGTTCCTGCGATGACGGGAGAAGTCAACGGAGACCCAGACCGCTGTCTAGTATGTATAGTGCATGTGTGCGATAATAAAACTAAACAGTCTTCTAGGCCAAGGCTCTTCAAGTTAGGACGCCGTTTTCTATAGATGTCGATACATTCCGATATGAATAATCTTCCAAGCGAAAAAAAAACAGTGAAGCCACGTAAGGCGACACCAGGCGGTCGTGCCAAGTTGTCGGGACTGATTACGAGTTTCCTGCATCAAGGGTTCTTCTACTTGGATACAACTGAGCGCCTGGCACGAATGGTTCTTGAAATCGTTCCCACAATCCTATTAATGTGGGGATTCTCCTTCTTGTTCGATCATTCATGGAGTAATCTCTACCTGTGGTGCCTTGCTGTCGTGTTGGTCCATGCACTGAACTGGATATTCAATTCCAACTGGTGTGCCGCCGTGATTTTTGCCTTTCCTTCTCTCCGGAATCCTGGCGAACAGGCTACCTGTCGTTATTTGAACGCAATGGGCGAACGTTTACAAAATAGCCGCTCTATTTCCAGCGTTATTGTATTCGGCAGTGTCGCGCGCGGACAATGGCATGATCGAAGTGATTTGGATTTAAGACTCTTTCGCCGCCGCGGTCTAGTTAATGCCGTTTGTGCAGTTGCAATTTTGCTTCGCGAACGGATAATCGCGGTCTTTCTTCGCCAGCCGTTGGATATTTACCTTGCGGATGGTGTTGAATTCCTGATGAAAATGCGTAAGGATGAACCGCCGGTATTTTTGACGAAGAACGATAGAAGACTTGACGAGGCATATCCTGACGGGAAAGTCACACGTTTGGAACGGTTGCACAAGACAACCCAAAGCGACCAAAACCCATGAGTGAGTTAATTGAGAATGCGCAAACGATCGATGCTCGGCTTTTTGTAACAGACCGAGTCATCCCACTCTCCATTTTTACATTCATTTGCATCCAAGGTTAAGATTATAGTAATAGTCGCAACCGCGGCAGAGGTGTTCAAGATGGATAATTCCGACTATCAGAGTGTCGAGCAGCAACCTATTAGAGTATTCAGCCTCGTTAAAGGATTTCACGGCGGCGTGGCAAAGTACGCCGCGATGTTGTCGATGTTGAATGAGCGTTCGAACATTGAGTTTCATACGGCCGTTATTAATAGCCCTGGATGGCTCTGTAATAGAGGTGATCTGGATTCGTACGGCCTTGATGAAATAATGATTCAGAATAAATGGGATTTTTCATGGCTGGGGGCTTGTATTGAACGAATAAACCGTTTTTCACCGGATCTGTTACTTGTTCATGGAGGTTGTGTGGGAAGTGGATTGGCATGGTTGCTGCAGCGGAAAGTAAAACAGCATTTACCATATGTATCGTCATACCACGGTTTCTATGTGGCCCCTAGCCCGAGTAAAATACTAATTCAACCTCTTAGGAATTGGCTTACTCCCAAGCTTCATCAGCGTCGGACGCTTGCTGTTGTTGCAGTTGCCGACTATTGCAAGCGGTATCTGGTTGCTCGTGGAGTTGATGCGGATAAAATTACAGTTGTGCACAATGGTATTGATGCTACTCCGCCTCGTTGCGATCCTATCCAACGTTCATCTTTGGGACTAAAAGAAGACGACATTATTATCGGTGTCATTTCTCGGTTTGATCCGGTAAAGGGGTTGTCGTATCTTCTTGATGCAGTTTCATCGGTTATCAAAAGGCACCCTAAGGTGCATTTGGCGATGGTTGGGGACGGAGATTGTACAGAGCAATTGAAACAGCAATGTCAACGGCTTGGAATTGATTCCCATGTCCATTTCGTTGGATATCAGCACAATATTCCGGCGTGGTATGAGTTTTTCGACATATTCGCGCTTCCTTCGCTGGCGGAGTGTCACTCCATAGCTTTGCTCGAAGCCATGCGCGCGGGAAAGGCGATTGTAGCGACAGACGTCGGGGGAAACACGGAATCCGTCCGTGACGAGAAGGAAGCGCTGGTTGTACCGTCCAAGAATGCAGAAGCGCTTGCCGATGCACTAAACCGCATGATCGAAGACCGTGCCATGGCTCAAAGGTTATCGGAAGCGGCCAAGCAGCGGTTTGATAAATGCTTTACAATCGATCACATGCTTGACGAAACCGAGGCGTGGCTATTCAAGTGTGTTCAACTGGCCAGATCACGGCAACCGCAATGCCCGGAGTAGTCTCGTTGAAACCGCGAATTGCCATTGTAACATACGACTTGATGCCCAAGCGGAAGCGTTTGATGCCTTGGAGGACGGTGTGTGAAGTGGTGGCCGGCATGCGGCGACGTGGATATGACGCCCGGCTAATTTCAATAAACAGCGATATCGACCATCCATACGCCAGCAAAGATTATGACATACCCGTGTGGTTTTATCCAAACATCCGCCATTGTCGGCCTGGCACGGATGATTTCTCTCCCGACCTGGTGTATTGGCCGATAACCTGGAGAGATGGCGCGAAGCCCTATTCACAATGGCACGGTTGGAATTGTCATACGGTTGTCTATCACGCTGGAGGTTGCTACCGTCTTTCACACGTTCTGGCCGCAATGCGGTATATGCCCCTATCTCGACTGAAGAATCTTATGCTCGAGACGTTCCTACCCAAAAGATTTCTTACTCGGAAGCTAAAAAAAAGAAGGGTAAGCGGAGTGGTGTGCATGACAGAGTTTACCCGGCGAACTTTCGTAAAGGCCGGTTGGCCGAGCCGGCGTATTATTGCCATCCCCCCGGGCATGCCCCCCAAAAAAGAATCGGACGAACAGACGCAGCGCTTCGATAAGCTCGATTTTCTGGGCGGGGATCAGGATGACGGAGATCAGGATTATGTCTTGTTCCTCGGCAACCCTCTTCCAATTCGCGGCACAAATGTATTGCTATCCGCGGCCCCGAAAGTCTTTGCACGATGCAAAAACCTGAAAATTATATGCTTGTTGCGGTCCGATCCCGGAAGGGAGATGGAGATTGCCCGACAAAACATTTTGCGTATCATCGACGACTCGAACATGCGTGAACAGTTTATCTGTGTCACCAGGAATCTGTCATCCCGAGAAATCCAACAGAGCATAAAACGGGCTCGGGCAGTAATCATGCCGTTTATCTATATTCCCTCGGAGATACCTTTGGGGATTCTGGAGGCCATGCAGTTGGGAACCCCTGTCGTTACAACCCAATCAGGCGGCACATCCGAATATATTGGCAGAGGCGGCTGGATCGTTCCTCCAGGAAGGGTGACACCTCTGTCCGAAGCGATTATCTCCGCCTCGCTCGACGTTGAAACGAGCAGGAAAAAGACGGAAACTTGTCTGGCAAAAATGGAAAGCCATCCTACCTGGGAAGCCGTTGCCGATTCCTGGATCGAGTTTGGCGAATCGGTGTGCAAAAGTGCGTAAAAAAAAATCCCACATTCTCGTGATCAGTGGAATTGATGGTAGTGGCAAGACCACTATCGTCAACGAGCTGGAAAAATCCCTCCACGAGATGGGGTATCGTACATATACTCCATGGTTGAGGTATAATCACTACACAACCAAAGTGGTGTTCGCCATGGCAAAGCTTCTAGGGCTTTACAGCTACGATACACACAACGGCGTACGCATCGCTGCGTATCACGAATTTTCACGCTCGCGATTGGTGTCGATCCTGTTTGTCGCGTCCACGTTTATCGATACATTGTTAGCGTCTACACTGAAAGTATACTTCCCCGCTTACATTTTAAGGCGGACCGTGATCTGCGATCGCTGGGTTCCCGATATTCTCGTTGACATTGCCATTGATACGGGAAAAAAAGGGCTCGAGAAAGGCTTTGTGTGGAAAATGTTTTGGAGACTGGTCCCTCCAGGTGCAACTGCGTTTATTATCATGCGGGAACACCACGAAGTGTTGTCTTGCCGGGAAGAAAACAGGATCAATCGGAATTTTGAAGCGAGATTCAATCTATATAAAGATTTGTGTTCGCTCGGTCCCGGGCAAACCATCGATAATTGTGGGACTGTAGACCAGTCGGTGCGGCAAATTATGGAAGTAGTTCTATAATGCAATCATTTATATCGACATTGTAAGATCATGGAAAAACTACCAATCACCGTCATCATGCTCACGCTCAACGAGGAGTTCAACCTCCCCGGTGCTATTGAAAACGTTCAAGACTGGGCGGAAGAGATATTCATCGTTGATAGCTGCAGCACGGATCGGACTGTGGATATTGCCCTGGAAAACGACGTGGACATCGTACAGCGTCCTTTTACGAATTTTGGTGACCAGTGGAACTTCGCCTTGGAAAAACTGCCCATCAAAACGCCGTGGACCTTCAAACTTGACCCCGACGAGCGGCTCACCCCGAAGCTCAAAAACGAAATTCGTGATCTGATAAAGAACGGGCCGGATTGTTGCGGCTACGAGATGGACCGCTGCCTTTGGTTCATGGGCAAGCCGCTCCACGTGCTGGCGCCCGTGCTGCGATTGTGGAAGACGGGAAAGTGCAAGTTCTCGGACGTGATCGTAAATGAACACCCTTTGATTGATGGGGCTGTTGGAAAGCTTAAAGAGATCCTCGAACACTTTGACAGCGTCGACTTGCATCATTGGTATGACAAGCAAAATCGGTATACGACGATGGAAGCAATAATGCGGGTTCGGGGAGATGCCTTGGCGGCCACCCCGAAACTTTTCGGCTCGCCTTTGGAACGCCGCATGTTCCTGAAAAAAATATACTTTAGTGTGCCTTTTCATCTTCAATTAATGTGGCTGTACGATGTATTTGTTCGTGGAGCAATTCGGGATGGACTGTTGGGACTCAGATGGGCTCGATTGCGCATCGAGTATTCAAGAGCCATTGAACTAAAAACGGAAGAAATGAAAATTACCGGCCGCATACCAGAACTACCCAAAGCTCCCCGTGGAGATTATGACACAAGGATTATGGAGTCTAGCTTGCAGAAGCTCGTATGCTCCGAGAACTACGTATCCGAGTGAGGTTACTGATATAATGTATTTATTGACATTCGCAAAAAAAGTGGGCTTCTGGTCCATGGGTTATTTGGCTAGCACGTGTCGCACTTGAGCGTAGTGTATACATAATGGAAAAACTACCCGTCACCATCATCATACTCACGCTCAACGAGGAGTTCAACCTCCCCGGGGTTATTGAGAACGTAAAGGACTGGGCTGAAACAATTTTTATTATTGATAGCTGCAGCACGGATCGGACAGTAGATATAGCACTGGAAAATGGCGTGGACATCGTGCAGCGCCCTTTCACGAATTTCGGCGATCAATGGAACTTCGCCTTGGACAAACTGCCGATCAAAACGCCGTGGACTTTCAAACTCGATCCCGACGAACGGCTTACTCCGGAACTTAAGTGCGAAATTCGTGAGTTGATAAAAGAAGGGCCGGATTGTTGCGGCTATGAGATGAATCGCCGCCTTTGGTTCATGGGCAAGCCGCTTCACGTGCTGGCGCCCGTGCTGCGTTTGTGGCAGACGGGAAAGTGCAGATTCTCGGACGTTCTGGTCAATGAACACCCCTTGATTGACGGACCTGTTGGAAAGCTCAAGAATATCCTCGAACACTTCGACAGCCCGGATTTGCATCATTGGTGGGACAAGCAGAATCGATATACAACGATGCTGGCAATACAAAAGATGAAAGGGCAGAAGCTATCAGCCAAGCCGAAACTATTCGGCACGTCGCTCGAACGCCACATGTTCTTCATCAAACTCTTTTTCCTCCTTCCCTTTCGATATCAAATGCAATGGGTCCACGAACTAATTGTACGTGGCGCGTGGCGGGACGGTAAAAACGGTTTGAGATGGACACGTTTGCGAATAAACGCACGACGTATGAGGGAACTCAAAGCAGAAGAAATGAAAATCACCGGGCGAATACCGGCAATGCCAAAGGCTCCCCGCGGAGATTATGACCCGCGGGTTCTGGCGTCGCCTCTGCAAAAATCCGTGTTCATTGATGAGAATGAGAGCCGATAGCATGATTCAGAACTCAGATTGTTGCCCTGTAAAAAAAGACGCCCTATCGCTCTTTTTCTGCGGCGACGCCTTTTTGAGAACACGCAACGGCGACGACCCGTTCGATCTAATCAGCGAGCGGATCGGCGACTGCACGGCCTGTATCAACTGCGAAACCTCCCTGGAGGGA
>SDBV01004228.1_pt1 | contig 20791 bp, 24 predicted proteins | sample 2277081 | NCBI WGS metagenome assembly SDBV01 (sample SAMN10402039, study PRJNA504765) | marine sediment metagenome | isolation source: marine sediment core GS10_PC15, 223 cmbsf | place: Arctic Ocean: Southern Knipovich Ridge | collected 2010 | reverse complement strand
ATGGTGTACCCCCCGGGTATGACCCCTCGATCTCGTGTGCCATGGTCGGCGATATGCTATCTAGGTCAACAGCGACATATAATTTTCCCGTCTAAACCCACGAAACAAATTCCGATGTGTCCGTTATTATATAATTTGGAATTTTTGGCCCTACCACAGAAACAAATTCCGTTATATATGGTTTATCCCAGTGAACTGTTGCGTATTTAACAACAGCTGAAAAAAATTCTGAAATTTTTTTCCGAAAAACGACAGGACAGCCGACTTTCAGCCCTATGGTAGAGGGAGGACTTTATTATGAAGCTTACAAGGTACCAATTGGAGCTTAAGCAGTCACTTCCGCTGGATATAAAGGAGCTGGAGTCGGCCCGGCGAATAAAACAGTGGCACGATCACTGGTGTGGTCAAGTGTATGTGGCATTCTCAGGTGGAAAAGATTCCACGGTGTTACTTGATCTCGTCAGGCGGCAGTTTCCAGATGTCCCGGCTGTATTTGTGGATACAGGGCTGGAGTTTAAAGAGATACTTGACTTTGTTGCTGCTACAGACAACGTGGTAACTCTCAAACCTGACATGACGTTTAGGCAAGTCGTCAAGAAGTATGGATGGCCCGTTGTCAGTAAGCAGGTTTCAATGGGTCTTCATAGATACAGGAGGACAACGAGTGAGGAACAGAAGTCGCTGAGAATAAATGGTGGGATAAACCCCACGAGTGGAAAACAGCAAGCGAGGACGATACCTATTAAGTGGCGGTACCTGATCGACGCCCCGTTTAAATGTTCGGAGCAATGCTGTGAGGTTATGAAGAAACGCCCGTTCAGAAAGTACAACAAAGAGACTGATCGCAAAGCAATGATTGGGACAATGGCATCTGACTCAGTCACCCGTAGAGTTGACTATCTAAAGACTGGGTGTAATGCCTTCTCGCTGAAGTCCCCGCTGTCGAAACCGATGGCCTTTTGGTTGGAAGAAGATGTGTGGGCATATATTAAGAAATATAATTTGCTGTACTCTGACATTTATGATAAAGGTGAAGAGCGTACTGGGTGTAAGTTCTGTATTTTTGGGGCACACTTGGAGGCAGAGCCAAATAGATTCCAGAGGATGAAGCTTCGGACACCGGGGCAGTACAAATTTTTCGAGGACACTCTCGGGGGTGGTGAAGTGCTAGATCACTTACACATACCCCACTAGACGAACAGTTTTTTATTGGAGAAAATTATGGCAGATGCTTTCTATTACGTCTCCAGACAATGTACCACGATTGCACGCTATAGCTAAAAGGCTTGACGTCGTGTGTGAACTGGTGGTAAAGACATAAATGGCGGTATCAAGATGATAATGTGAGACTCACATAACGGAGAGGGAGTGGCAGAATGGATTATGGAACTATAATAATTGGCCTGTTGAGTCAGGCACTGGGTTTAAGCCTTATGATATTGACCGGGTCTGTTCTGCTCTACCTTATAATACGTGGTGTGATCGGAGTTATCCGTTTCCTATTCAGGAAAATTGAGCGTAACAGGAAAGTTAAAGCGAAGATATGTGGCATGGACGTAGTATACGATGATCGGCATAATGCAGGAGGAAGATGATGACCCTGCGAGAAATCTACGACATGATGGACTTCAAGGATGTCGATTCGTTTGAAGAGTTTGCAGCTATGTTCTATGGTGAGATGAACAAAGTCAAGAGCGTCAGTGAGATGATAGAAGAACGACAGCTCGGTGGGCCCGAGAATGTTAAGAAGGTCCGTGAGATCGAGAAGCAGAACGCTATGGATGGTATTCACTATGCCGAACCCGGTGAAGACCCGGAAGCGTGGGAGGAAGATGATGATAACTGATGAAGAATTAAAAGAACTGATGCCGTTACCCCTGATGACGTTCGGGGCGACAGAGGAAGATATAAAAAGCCTCAGTGAAATTGACTGGGATGGAGAAAATGATGTTCAACAAACTTGCTGATATTATTTAAGGGGAGGTCATGGAAACTGAATTTAAGTACTACCCTGTCGGCAAAAGAGAGATGCTAAAATGTGTCAGGTGGTGTAAGGAAGTTCTTCGAGTGAAAGACTGGGAGGTCACGCTCCTGACTCAGTATGATGTGCCAGACGGTATGGGTAATTGTGTATCAGCTGTCGATGAGTATAAAGTTACTGTCCAGATAAACAATAAGCAGTGCAAGATAGATGACACCCATCCAATTCAAGTTCTGATCCATGAGATGATTCATGTGTTCACACACAATACTACCATGGCCGTGGGGAATGGCGAGAAGGTTAGTCAGTTGTTCGAGTACCCGCTGACCTGTTTGTATATTGGGAAAAGACTGTAGGAGGATTATGATGGCGAAGCTGAGACTGAAAAAGGTGGAGCTGACGTGTAGCTCTTGCGAGCTGAAAGCGTCTGCTTTGCTCATGGAGAACGATCAGGGGATGTACAAGGTTAATAAGTATCTTTGTGCAACATGCCTGTGTGAAATGTCAATGGAAATTCCAGAGAGGACTACTTGTGGGGGAACTAAAGAAAAAGCTAGCTATGTGTTTAATGTTGGCCGTCTGTATACTGCTAATATCTTTAAACGCCTATACCTCCGCTACCGAAATAAGAGGCGAGGGGTATAAGACTTACTCTATTAAAGGTAGGTCGATCCTGTTCGAGGACGATCTGGTTAAGCGAAAAGAGTTACGCAGGAAAGTAGCAGAGTGGATTACTATTGATCTCAGGGACGTCGAGTTATTGCTTCCTGAGAAAGCCCACAAGTCGATCAGCAAGGTTGCGATATGGATCGACTACACTACTGAACCACTGGATGGACTGTCCGGTCACGGTGCGTGCCACTTTCCCGGTCCGAGTTTTCTGCTCAAGCATGGGTGGCCACTGGACAAAGTTGGTGGTATAGAAATATTCAACGCATTGGAGTATGTACAGTGGCGTGGCAGGTACTCAGGTCAAGTTTTAGTTCACGAGTTGTCGCATGCGTACGAGCTGTACGTTACTGATAATAGCAAGAAACTTCGCGATGAACTGGTGAAAGTTTACCAGCGTGCAAAACTATCAGGCAAGTATCAGCAAGTTGACTATAAAGGTTCGATGCAGAAGTTTCCGGCTTATGCCATGACCAACGCCAATGAATATTTCGCCGAGCTTACTGAAGCTTACTATGGCAACAACGATTACTTTCCACACAATCGGGAGGAACTGAAAAAGTTTGATCCCGAAGGTTATGCGTTGATCGAAAAGTTCTGGAACAAATAATGGGTTGGACAAAAGAACAATGGAAAGAGCGAATTGCTGCTCTATATAGGTTAAGGGAGGAACGTGGTTATGGTAAAAGTCAAGGGCAAACACCCCAACGTAGACCCCAAGTCGAGGGCAGTGGAGATGCTGAAAGAAGTATACGCCGCCCTGCCAGAAAAAGATATGCCAGAAGGAGCGTTCATTGAACAATCCTTGATGGCGATGAAGCAGTCGAAAGATCGAAAAAATAGTTCGTTGATACTACCGGATTAGATTAAAATACGTCGGCAGTGATAACTGGTGAAGCTCTAATCGGAGACCGCTCGCTATGAGAGCAACGCAGGATTGGCGGAGTCCTGCCCGACACAAAATATAGTGGGTTAACCCCCTGAGAATCACGTGAAGCAGGTAAGAATCCTGTCCGATAGTTAGACTGAAGAGTATCAGGCAAGCGAAGCCCACATGCCCAAGAGGTGTGTGGGCTGCTCGCAATTAAAGAACCCGATTATGTGATCGGGGGTAACTAGAGTATAGTATATAGGAGAAATAAATGAGTGTTAATAACTACACACAGATGCAGAACGCACTGTACCCGGCACCGAGTGCGATTCCACAGCCAACACTGAAGAACGCTATTGGTATCATCGATGCCTATGGCACCACAGTACCTGTTGACGGCACAGCTGGTTATATAACCGGGGCGACTTTTAAGAAGTCCAACGGTGGTGCAAACACTTCGTTGTACGTCAACGAAGGTTCCGTCACCAGTTCCGATTTCAACGCTGCTATCGCTGACGTACCGGTCGCTTACGGTTCAGCTGCTGGGCGTGGCCCGAGTCAGGCTGTATGGGAGAATTGTCCTGTGCTAGATTTTATGCTAGACAATACACAGGGGTGGGTGTTCTATGACGATTTTATCATAACAGCCCCAGTACTAGCTGCTGCTCAGGCAGTGACTGTTCAGAATAACTGGGCAAGTTGCACCGACGGTACAGCTGGAAGCACACTTACTCCACAGCTTGACGCCAGAGAAGGCGAAGTTTTACTGGAGTGCACCACCATTGATGAGGACATTATAATGTCTGCACTTAATGCTAGACATACTACTGGCCAAGTAACATTTGAAGCTGGGAAAAAGACGTGGTTCGAGGCTAGGGTTAAAGTCTTAAATGTCACCGATGCCAAGAGTGCAGTATTCTGTGGCTTCGCGGAGGAGGGCTTGGTAGTAAATGGCACCTTGCTCGACACCGATCAGGCGATAGTTGACAAAGATTTTGTTTGTTTCGCACAGTTGCCTGCTGATGGGGATGCTTGGATGACAAGGCATAACTTGGCCAGTGGTGCTGCTGGTGTTAACGGCGTTGCCGTATCTGCTACAGCTGGCGTTATTGTAACCGACATTTATAGTAAACTTGGGATGTATTTTGATGGGACGACCCTTCGTTTTTACATCGATGGTGTCGAACTAGCAGATAAAGCTTTACTATCAGATACTGATTTCCCGGTTGGTCAAGAGATGGCATTTTATCTTGCACTTGGAAATGTAGATGGTGCTGATACTAAGTGTTCAATCGATTGGGTTAAAGTGGCACAGGAGTTCTAAGATGCAAACAGACGTATATGTAAATGATCCCAACACGAAGGAGAGGATTAGTCCTGCTACTGAAGAGACTCTGTTCGCCCTCGTCAACGAGGCTTTGGAGTCCACGGCCAAGAATAGCTTGGACTTTGGCACCGAGCTTATAACTTTAGGTGGAGTGGCGATTACAGCTTCGGACCAGCCGTGTAGAACTTGTTTGGTTTCACATGCTAATAGCAATGCTACGTATGTTGAGAACTCCGGTGACGGGGATGCAGATGTTTCAAGTTTTCTGATCCCTCCTAATGTAATACTGGAGATACCGGTTAGGAACACTAACAAGTTGAGTTTCTTCGGGACCGCTGCTGATGCAGTGAGTATTCTCTGGAGGGACTAAGATGGTGACAAGCCTAACGAGAGAAGATGTCCACAACAGGATTAAAGAGATGATGCTGATCCTCAGTCCCCAGTCGAAGTTTGTTGTAGATGATGAGGGTGAAGCCTCACATTTTGCTGACGACCTTGACCTACTCAAGGTGTGCATTATGCACGAAATGCTCGATAAGGAAGTTACGGCGAGACAAGCGTATCAACAGGGTCTCGCACAAGGTAGACTGGAAGGATAGCTATGGCCAAGAACGTGAACATAAAAGCAGGTAGACTGCTTACGAAGTTCATCAGGCAGATAGCTGAAGAGCAGACTGAATTTGTCAAGGACGATGACGGCGAAGATAGAATGGTAAGTAAAGCTGAAGCTATGGCTCGTAAGATGTGGGACATAGCTCTCGGTTATACTGAGACAAGGGTGCTTGTAGATGGGCCAGTAGATGTGGTCCATCCACCCGATCATAAGATGATGCAGATACTTCTTGATCGTATGGAGGGTCGTGCTGCTACTGCTACTGAGGATGAAACACTTCGTCCCACAGCAGCACAGAAAGTTTCTGAACAGATGGCAAAGCGTATAACCGAAGCAGGAGGTTTAGATGTCGGACACACTCCTAAGACCGTCACTTAAAACTCCTTTTCCAGATTTACAACGATATTGGAAAGACCCGATCACAGGGTTGGTGGTGCCTAAAGAACTTGACGAAAACATTCAATGGCGAATGAATTTACTTGAAAAGGCAGAGAACGACCCCATGCTTCAACAGGATTTGATGACTGCCTGTAGTGAGTCACTGTTGTTCTGGATCAATGCTTTTTGCTGGACGTTCCATCAGAAAGAAATTGATCCCGCATCCGGTGTAGAGATCGTGCCTAAGATGGCCAACGCCCCGTTCATCACTTGGGAAATTCAAGATACACTATTCAAAGAACTACTTTATCGCTTGAAGCACCCCTCTAGTATCTTGATCGATAAGTCTCGTGACATGGGTGCAAGTTGGTGTGGTATTGATTTCATGCACTGGGTGTGGTTGTTCATCGAAGACGCCCAGCTGCTTGAAATGTCTCGTGTTGAAGAGTACGTGGATAAACCCGGCAACATGAAAGCTTTGTTCCAGAAGCATGATTATATAAATAAGTGGCTACCAGAATGGATGGTCCCACCGTTTACTGCACCGGGTGAAAAGTTCAGAACTAAGATGCACATGCTGAACTCTCTTAATAACGCATGTATAGATGGTGAGTCAACGAATGTGAATGCAGGTTCTGGTGATAGGCGTCGAGTACAGTTGCTCGATGAGTTCGCCAAGGTTGAAAAAGGTTCTCTCATCAGATCAGCGACAACTGACGTCGGCCCGTTTAGGATAGTGAACTCTACTCCTGCTGGCCCGGGCACAGAATATGCGAAGTGGAAAAAGTCAGGACAGATTAAAGTCTTTCAGCTCCCATGGTGGGAGCATCCTGAAAAGGGTTGTGGAAGAACTGTCTATAAGAATGAACACGACGAGTGGAAGATCACTTCACCTTGGTACACCGAAGAAGCGAAGCGAAGATCACCGAAAGAAATGGCCAGAGAGATCGATATGAAAGATGTCGAGTCTGGCGATCTGTTCTTTTCACTCGATACAGTAAAGAAGCATAAAGTTATATTCGCGTGTCCACCCAAGTATAGGTTTCACATTCATCTTGATAAAAGAATCGCGGACGCTACTGTCTATAAAAAGATTAGGTCGAAAGACTACTCAGCCGTGAAGCTCACCAAAGGTAGCAAGGGATCACTCAGAGTTTGGTGCAACCTCAAGATGGGGAGGCCGGATCAGACTAAGACCTATGTATTCGGTTGCGATATTGGTAAGGGTCAGGGTGCGTCGAACTCAGTAATATCAGTCAAATGTCGCGAGACAGGAGAGAAGATCGCTGAGTGGCGTGATGCCAACACACCCCCGCATGAGATGGCTCGTGTGGCTGTCGCATTGTGTATATGGTGTGGTGGCAGAAAACCTAAGAGTCTTCCCTTTGTTAAGTGGGAGAAGAACGGTCCCGGTCTTGATTTTGGTAAACAGTTTGTTAAAGTCTTTAAGTACCCTTACTGCTACTACATGGACACAACCGGCGACAAGGCTGACAAGAAGATGAGTAAGTATGGTTGGCATTCCAGCAGAGATGCGAAAGAAGAACTGTTGACCGCATACGACAGGGCACTGGCCCATGGTGGTTACATCAACCATAGTGAATTTGGGCTGGATGAATGCGAGTCGTACATCTATTATAAGGGTGGCGGTATTGGCCCAGCCTGCCTAGTCGAAGAGAATGATTCTGCTAAGAAGACTCATGGTGATGTTGTTATTGCTGATGCTTTGACTATTGACTCTAAGGAATTTGGATCGACACGGCATGATGGCCCGGGCTACCCCGCTAACTCTTGTGGTGCGAGAAGGAAAGCTGCGATGCAAAGGAAAAAAAACAAGCCTCGTGGCTGGCGTAGTAATTTCAATCATAATTAACGGGGAGAATATAATGCCAGCAAAAGTGAGTCCCCAGCAAGTTCAGCAGACAGTCAAGCGTGGGTTCGAGCGTTTACAGAATTACCGCAAAGCCCGGGCTATGTTTCTCAAAGAATTTGTTGGACAGTATTATCGTGACAAGAGAGGACTAACAGGTGACGAACCCCTTAATCTGATCTTTAACACCGTTAAAACTTTTGTGCCCAACATCGTTATGAGAAATCCGATTAACGAAGTCAGCACTGAGTATATCGATTACAAGCCGTATGCTGAAATACTTGGCCTAGCACTTGACAAAGTAGAAAAGGACATCCACCTTAAAGAAGCGTTGAGGGCGTGGATCGTGTCTGCTATTTTTGCGTTCGGTGTTATGAAAGTAAGTCTTGCTTCAAGTGAGAACTGCATCCAGTACGGCGACATCGACATCGATCCCGGTCAAGTTTATGCTGAGCTGGTTGACCTTGATGATTTTGTGTTCGACCCGGTCTGCACCGATATTAAGAAGTCGCAGTTCATGGGGAATAGGGTAAGGGTGCCGAGGCAAATTTTACTCGACACCGAAGGTTACGATCACGACGCCGTAAAAGAACTACCGATGTCAAAATTCGGTGACAATAGAAGGGTCGAAGAGCTGTCCAAAAAGAGTGGTGCGGCTTCTGAGTTTTACTCGCTTCAGGATTATGTAGATGTCGTGGAGCTTTGGATTCCTGAAGCTAATGCAATGGTAACTATTCCTGATCCGCAGCAGCTTACCATGGATAAATATTTGAGGGTGGAAGATTACTACGGCCCGAAAGAGGGCCCTTATGTTATGCTTTCGTTTAGTCCTCCAGTGCCGGGCAATCCACTTCCGGTCGCACCTGTTAGTTTGTGGTACGACCTGCATAGAATCGCCAACAGAACTTTTAAACGGATGATGGAACAGGCGGATAGACAGAAAGATGTTCTCGCCTTTTCTCCTGCGTATGCTGATGATGCTCAGGATATGGTGGACGCTCAAGACGGTGACACAGTTGCAGTTACCGATCCGCAAGGCATGACTGTTATGTCATGGGGCGGGGCCAATTCTAAGAACGAAGAAATGTCTGAGCAAATGCAGAGGTGGTATAATTACATGGCTGGTAATCCTGATATGATCGCTGGCAATATGACCAAGGGGACCAAGGGTTCTAAGGAAACTGCGACTAAAGCCTCTATCATGCAGTCCAATGCTTCTATTAGCATGGACGATGCACGAGACATAACAGCTGATGCGACTGCTGAAGTATCAAGTAAGATCGCGTGGTTCCTTCATAATGATCCATTGATTAAAGTTCCTCTTACTAAGAGGACAACCGGGGATCAGTACCAACAGTTGACATTGACGCCCGAACAGCGTATGGGTGACTTCATGGACTTCTACTTTAAGATTAGAGGAAGGTCGATGACCCCGCTTGACCCGCAGACCAGATCACGGTTGATGATGGAGTTTGCAGTTAAGGTTATGCCTGCTGTAGTTCAAGCTTCTGTTATGGCCATGCAGATCGGTATGCCCTTTAACGCACAGCGTTGTTTAACTGAGCTTGCAGAAGAACAGGGGTTGACTACTGACGTTATGAGCTGGTTCAATGATCCTGAGTTCAACCAGAAGCTTCAGATAATGATGCGGATGGGTCCACAGAACGCTGGCAAAGCCGCCAGCGGTGGAAATACAATGCAGAACGGTCAGCCGGGTCAGGTTATGAGTGCCCCTACTGGTGGCGAACAATCCAACATGAATGCACAAGAGGGTGCTAATCAGTCACAATCCAATATGCGAACGGGAGGATTTTAATGCCAGACAAAAAGAAAAAACCATACACCGTAGAAGGTGACTTGGCTAGGCAAGAGAGAAAAGTAAGGGCGAGAGCAAAAGCTTCTGAGGCAGCTAAGGCCAAGAAGAAAGCCGCCCCCAAGAAAGTCGATAAGGGTGACTGGCTCACTCGGCTGAGGAAGAAAGTTAAAATGTACATGAGGGGCGAGAAGAAGAAGAAGAAGAAGAAGAACAATCCTCATCCGAAGAAAAAGAAAACAGGTGGAGGCTACTAATATGCCGATGTACACTTATACATGCCCGGAGTGCATACATCAGGAAGAGATTATGAAGCCGATGGTAGACTTCGATAAAGACGAGTACTGCGAGCTGTGTGGTGCTTCTACCAATCGTAATTTTCAAGCTGATCTACCGCACGCTGCCAGTGATAGATATGATAAGCCTATTGTATCTGATTCAATGGCCATACACCCTGAGCAGATTAAGGAGCATGAGAGATTGTTCCCCGATATAAAAGTAACTAAAGAAGGTCAGCCTATTTTTGAGAAGTACTCTCAGCATGAAGCTTATCTGAAAAAAACTAATTACGTGAAGGAACGGCAAACTCCGAAGCGTAGAGGAAAAGCAATTCCTACGAAAAAGAAACCTACCCCCGTTGTGTAGACGGGCAGCTTTTAATTTTGGAGAAGTAAAGTGGAAAAAGAAAAAAAAGACAAAGAAAAGTTCGATGAAGAAGCACTCCTCGAAGAAACAGAAAAACGTATGGAGGTTCTGAACGACGCAGACACTCCGGCAGACTCGGATGACGACGATGTTGATGACGACGACTCTACCCCTGATGATGACGATCAGGCAGATGAAGACGACAAAGACGACGACGACAAAGACGATTCTACCCCGGAAGATGATGACGACGAAGAGGACGACAAGGATGACAAGGATGACGATGCCAAGGATGATGGTGCAGATGGTGGTGACGATGAAGTAAAACTCTCGGACGCTTACTATCGTGCTGCGACCAATAGCGGGTATTCTAAAGATGATATTGTAGACTTCATGGCCACTAATCCCAAGCTGGCGATTAAAACTTTTGCTAAGATGCACGATAACATGAATCGTACTTCACAAGAGTTTTCCGATTTCGGTAGGGCTAAGAAGAAAGCAGCTGAAGAGGCTGCTAATGATGGCGGTGATGACAACAACGCCAGCAAGAAATCTACGTTCAAAAAGATTGACACCGCTAAACTTAGGGACGAACATCCCGACGACGAAGGTCTTGTAGATGTCATTGAACAGATGCAAGAACAGTCTTCTCAGATGTACGATCAGATGGAAGAACTTAGGAAAGCCCCCGTTGCACATAAAAGTGCCGTGCAGGATAAGCTGGAAAGAGATCAAGAGCAATTGATCGTAACCCAGATTGACGCTTTCTTCAATGATTCTAGCTTGGCCCCGTTCGCCAGCACTTATGGTAAAGTTTCCAAGGGTGCGGCAGACTGGTCAGAGTTGCTACCTTCAGAGAAGGTTAATCGAGGTGCAGTTATTGAGCAGGTAGAACAGCTCATGGAAGGTGCAAAGGCTCTCGGTCGAGAGATGGAAGTAACAGATGCACTTGAGCGTGCCCATCTTATGATTACTCAGCCCATTCAGAAAAAGATGATCCGTGAGGACATTATGAAAGAGGTTAAGAGAAAATCAAAAGGCATCACACTCAGACCTTCGAGCAGTAAGTCTTCTGCTAAGTCTTCTAAGGGACCAAAGACTGTTGAGGATGCTGTTAGCAATGCAGAAGAACGCATGGCTAAATTATTCCCTAGAGGGTAATTAAAAATGTTAATCGTTGTTTAATTAAGAGAGATAATTATGGGAGTTAAAAATTCTGCTCTGGCTGATTTTATTGCGGTGACGCTTAATGATCTGCCCCAACAAGAGTTTGAAGTAGCATGGGATAATGAGGACTACGAGTTCTGTCGCATTTACCAGAATGAGCGTATGGTATTCGACGGCGGCCCTCAGATCGAACGAAAAATTATGCTCAGCAACACAGGTAACGCTCGTTACCGCAGACTGTACGACACTGATACCCCGGCTGTTGGTGACACGATACACACGATTAAGGTGCCTTGGGTCCAGATCGGGACTAACTACTCTTGGGATAAGGTCGAGATCATGCGGAACAAAAATTCTGCAAAGGGTTTCGTTGACCTCCTGAAGACCAGACGTGTAGACGGTTTGTGGGACCTCGCCGACCTGATTGAAGAGCGGGCGTGGAAGACGCCTGATAGTGCGAATGACGATAAGAATCCGTACGGCATTCCTTACTACATCAACTTCTTCACCGATACTTCAGGCACAGTTAATTCCTCTGCTGGTTTTAACGGTGCCGCTGCTAAGTATCAGGACGGTAACTTTGTCAGCAATATTGCTGGTATCGATTCCGTTTCAGAACCCAAGTGGCGTAATTATTGTGCCCCTTATACCACGGTCAACAACGCTATGCTGAAGACTCTTCGTGTAGCGTTTATGAAGACCCGGTTTAAAGTGCCCCTAATCATCAACGATCCGTCGAGCCAGCGTACTGCTGCTAAGCGTTTCTATACTGACAGCAATACTGTTGCTGATCTTATGGAACTGGCTGATCTTAAAGATGACAACCACAAGGGAAAAGATGTCCTCTCTACTCTGAGAGTTGACGATGGTGGACTTTGCTTCATTAATAGACTGCCTGTAATTTACATCCCGCAGCTTGAGGGTGCAGACTACACTCCTATCTATTGTATTGACTTTGCGAAGTTCATCCCCTACGTTCAGGATGGTTACTGGATGGACGAAGGTGAACCGATCACTTCTCGCGAGCAGCATACTGTGTTCACTGTGTTCCTTGATGGATCACATAACAACATGTGCTTGAACCGCAGGACTGCCGGTTTTGTTCTTCATAAATCCACACCGTAATCTGTCCCGGTAAATAGTTTTAATTGGTGGGTCGTAATAGTGCGACCCACTATTTTCATTTTTCTTGTTCTAAAAAGGAAACATGTTATGAGTGATAATGTAGTAAGATATGGTGTGCCTGAAGCAATTACTGCACGGGCACCCAGCCCTGTAATTTGGGCAGATTGCCCGGTGGGTGAAATCGCGAACAACCCCTCGCTGGGCATTCATTTGTTCGACGATTTTAAGAACTCTATCATCCATCAGGAAGAGGCTGCTCGTTCAGCTCTGACCGATGGCATCGGCCACATCTCTGGTGACATCAACTGGCAGGCTTTTACTGAGACTGCTCTGATCGCTGACATTGCTTTGCAGGCCGACGACAATGGTGTACTGATGATAGACACTGATGGTCAAGACGACGATACTGCTGGTATTACTACTGGCGATAACGTAGTGGGCATCATCCGTAGTCCTCTTGAGGGCGAACAGATGAGGTTCTGGTTTGAGACACGAATCAAAGTTAATACTGTTACTGATGGTGACTTGCCTTGGTTCATTGGTCTTATGGCCCCCGGCAGTCTCAGCAATGGTTCACCTCTTGGTGCAGGTGGTGCTTTGGCTGACGTTGACTATATTGGCTTCCATACTGATGAGGCTGATGGCAATGCTGTAGACCTCGTGTACAATGAAGCTTCCCTCGGTACTGCACAGGCTGTCACTGGTTTGATTGCGACTGAAGCTGATACGTATGTTCGTCTCGGAATGAAGCTGGTGGTTTCCGGCAACTCGATTGAGTACCGTTTCTTCAAAGACGGTGTTGACGTTGGCAACAGTGGTGTTATCGATCTTAACGATGGTGCCAATGCAAACTGGCCGGGCGATACTAACATGGATGTTATTATCACTGTAACGAGTGGTACAAGCGGTGAAGATGCTGACAATATGAAGATCGACTGGGTTCGTGTAGCACAGCTTTACTAATTTTTAATTTGCCTCGGGTGGGCATGTTTCTGCCCGAGGTAATTTTTATGGAGATAACTATGGAAGACAAAGTAAAACTAGCGATTAAAAATCTCGACACCATCGCGTCTAAAGTAAGCCTGTCAAGGGCAGAACACCTTCAGCTGGTCGCAGACTTAGAAGTTATTCAGACTGTCTGTAAAGATTACTTCGAGCTTGTGGCGTCGAAGAAGGAGGAAGTGCCAGAGAAGAAGGAGGAGGATGATGGCGGAACCGACTAGTGCTTTATCTATTGAGGACCTTGTTCTTAGAATAGCCAGAGAGATTGGTGTGGCTTACTATGGATCAGACGGTCAGCAAGAAGCTATGGTTCCTAATGATCCTCACGATCTTGATCTGTGTAGGCGAATTGTAAATGACGGCATCAGATTATTTGTCAAATCTTCTCCACCTAACGGTTGGAGGTGGATGCGTAGAATTATGGAAGTTGATGTAACATCTACGGAAGTAACAGGCACCGCAGATTCTACTTCGACTACAACTTTGGTTGACGCAGACTTGACCGATAGCTATGATACCGATGGTGATCTGATCGGTTTCTGGATTTATATTACCGATGGAACTGGTGAGGGGAGCTATGCACAGGTTGCTGGATATACTGCGATTAGCGGCACAGTCACCGTTGCGGATTGGTTGTTTATTAGTGGTAACGCCGGTGGCACTGATCCTGTTGCTACTGATTCCTATACTATTACGCCCATTGAAACGATAGAGGGGGAAATTTATAGATACCCTCTACCAGAAAATTATGGTGGGACACCTGATGGGCCGATTACGTACAAAGCTGATTCCAACCATGCTACTGAAATCGAATGGGTCGATGAGTCTTTTATCAGGCGGCGTAGGTCAGTCACGGTGACAAACAGTTATCCACTATGGGCGGCTACTCTACCGTATGAACCTCGTGCCGCTGGTGCTGGGCCGTCGAGAAGGTTTGAGATTCAATTTGACCCGAAGCCTTCTGTTGATGACACATTCCTGTTTCCCTATGATCTCTACTTTGATAAGGTGAGACTTGAAGCTGGTATATCTTCTGCTGGTGCTACAACGTCTTTAACTGATAGCGGTCTGGCGAATCTCTTCCCTGATGACTACTATAATGGATGGGTAATGAAAATAATCGATGGTACGGGCAAAAATAGTTATGCTCCTATAACTGATTATACTGGCTTGACTGGGGTGTTCACTGTGGCAGACTGGCTCGCGATAGACGGCACAGCTGGTGGTATTGATCCGAGTGCCAACAGTGCATACGTTCTACAACCAGCTGCAAACCTACACCCAGCTGGAATGAGATTCGACGATCAGATAGAAGGTGCTTGTTTGGCAAAAGCTGAAATGCTCGTGGATGATTTAGCTGGACGTGGTTTTGTGCAGGATTGGCAAAATTCTCACAAGCCCGATGCGTATAAACAGGATCAAAGATCAGGCCCTAGATCATTGGGCACAATGAATAAAACCGGCGACGGTCGCAGGTTCATAAGAGATAGAACTTGGAACGATGTTACTTACAATACAGGGAGTTAATAGAAAATGAGTACTGAATTTACAATTTTTAAAGACCTTCGCGACATGATAGCTGCTCCAGCTGGTGTAGCTACGCCTGTCGTGATGTACAAAATCGAGGATGGTGTCCTTGCTGCTTACGGGACTACCGTTCCCACCACTGCCAGCACATACGCTAAAGGCTGTGTATTTTATAAAGTGAATGGCACTAACGGAAATGTACAGTACATCAACGTGGGTTCCTATGCTTCGCCAGATTTCCAGCAGGTTCTTACTGGTGGCGTAGCAGCCGTGGCTGACGATGGCGGACTTAGCCCGCTGATTTGGGATGACGCTGATGTCTTGGGTGCTATCCTGAATCCTGTTAACGGCTATCACTTCTTCACGCATTTAGACGAAGGTGATGTGACTACTGCTGCGTCATTGTGGACACAGACCAATAGAACTTCAATCTCGTTCACCAACGGCGTAGAACCGGGTGGCGTTGTAATACTTGACGCCGGTGCTGCTAATGCTGCTCAGGGTGGAACTATTCAGATGCATGGTGTGACTGTTACACCTGCTGCTGGTAGAACTATTCGTATGGAGTGGCGAGTTAAAGTAGATGAAGACGACGGTCGTCTTGTTATGGGTCTTGGTGCTGTTGGTACTACTGACTGGGTGTCTGACGACAGCATAGTGGTTAATGCTGACTGTGCAATGTTTTTGCGAGACGATGGCACGACTGCTACCAAGTGGTCCACACAGATTTGTGATGGTTCTTCTGCTCAAGAGACTGCCGACGTGTTTACGTCTGATGACGGCTATGAAACCTTCGGAATAGTAATCGTGGGAAACGGTGCAACTGCAACTGACAGTGTCACGTTCTATCACAATGGTGTTGCTGCTGGTACAGTTACCGATGTAGCTGACATGCCTGACGCAGCTATGGTTCCTACGTTCGAGTCGAACGCTGATGGAACCGACCAGCCAGTAATGGTTCTTGATTGGTTAAAGATTCTTGTGACTGATTCTTCTATCCCTAGTGGATCGTAAGTTTTAGTCTGGTTATATTCGCCCCGGATCAGAACAGCGGTCCGGGCCAGAACACGGTCCCCGGTAGTATATATACTCCCGGGGATCATTTTTCTTAGGAGGCATCATGCCAGCATTCGGATTTCCATTAAGCGGTATTGACAAGGGTCGTGCTGTGCCTGAAGAGGACCTTGCTACTTCTCCTGATATGAATAACTCACGACCCTATGATACACTTGATAAGCGTGCAAGAGGTGGGCAACGTCCTGCCTTTGTTAAAAAATATTCGCAACAGATCGGTGGACAACCTGCCCCTATTGTTGCTATTACTACAGTTACGGTGGTGAGTTAATCAAGAGAGGTTAAAACCATGACTACATTTGCCGAATGGACGGCCACTCCAGCTTCAAGTAACGTGGTCAGGTGGATTCTTAACTCGGCTGGTGATGCACTTGCCCAAACTTTTAAGCCCACTGCCAACTTTGACTTGACGGTGCTTAACGTAGTGTGTTCTAAGAACTTATCACCCGGCACCATAAATGTACGCATAGAAGGTATTGACACGGGGACTGGCAAGCCTGACGGGGTTACATTGGCCTCTACTACTATCAACGGCAACGACGCAGCAGAAACTGGTGGTGGTTCTGGGACCGGTGAGTATGTTGTCTGTACTTTCTCTTCTCCTGCTACACTGACAGAAGGGGTTGAGTATGCGTTGATTATGCAAGGTGATGATTGTGATGCCACAAATAAGTTTTCATCCCATCGTTCTAGTGTCGGGGGCGAGCTTGACTACTCTGACGGAGACGGATGGTTCTCTACGGACGACGGGGCAACATGGGGCACCCACGATGCCTCTAATGACACACTGTTTCAAGCTATGGGTGGGTTTAACCCTACGACAGTAACTCCTACTGATCTCCAGCACAGTAAAAAACTCGTCGCAGTTGGCAATAACGAAATATGGTACGAATCTTCATCAGGGACAATGGCTGAACTCGCGGCTACGGACATCGATTGCAGTGAACTTCTAAATATGTTTGAGGCTTATGGAAAAGTATTCGTGGTCAACAATACGAACCTTAAAGTAGCCGACTTTCAAAATGTAAAAATAACTACTACTAACATCGGTGCTAATCCTCCTGATCCGGGCACAGTCCTGACAGGTGGAAGCTCAGGTGCTAAGATGGTAGTGGACTATATAACAGCTCTGTCGAGTGCGAGTGTGCTTTATGGCCAGAGTATCGCCACAGCTACGTTCACCAATGGTGAAACTGTGACGGGCACAGACGATGATAGCAACGCTATATCATTTACAACGACAATTGAAGTGGCCGGACCTTTCTGGTACGACTGGACAGTTTACGGCAACAGCACAGATTACGGTGCGATGCCTCCTGCTGCTACACTTGGTTGTAATTATCGTGGTAGAGCAGTGATCGCTGGCAATCCACAACTACCTCATCAGTGGTACATGTCGAGACAGGCGAGGCCACATGATTTCCTTTATGGGATCAACGATGCTCAGTCTGCTGTAGCAGGCAACAATGCTGATGCTGGTGAAATAGGTGACTCACCAACAGCATTGATACCTTACAAGGACGACTGGCTAATAGTGGGTTGTGCAAGTACGTGTTGGATTTTTACTGGTGACCCCACCAATGGTGGATCGCTGGATGAACTCGACTTGACTACAGGTATCTTCGGCGCCCAAAGCTGGTGTTGGGGAAAAGAAGGCGAGCTTTACTTTTGGGGCGTTAATGGAATTTATAAAGTTCAGCTGCCGGGGGGAACTCCGGTTTGTGTGTCAGAGATTAGATTACCTAAGTTGATCGATGATGAAGCAGCTTCTCCAGAGACTCACAGGATCACATTCAGCTACGACAAAAGACGAGCTGGAATTTCTATTATGATTACTGCGCTCGCTGATGGTAGTAACTCATGTTACTGGTACGATCTTAGAACAGATGGCTTTTTCCCCGAGAGTTTTCCAGATGTCTGTGGAACATATAGTTCAAATGATTACGATTCTATTGACACTGATTCCAAGGATGTAATGTACGGCTGTCAAGAAGGCTACAACAGAGCATTAGATGACTATTCTAAAGATGATGACGTTACTTCAAGCACTCAAGCTATTGACAGTTATGTAACCTTTGGCCCATTCCTTTTGTCTGACTTCGCTACTAATGAGGGCAAGATCACTGGACTTGATATAATTTTAGGTGGCGGTGGATCAGGTGGAAGCCAGTCTAATTCTGATGGAGCGACTTATGAACTATACACTGCCAGATCGGCTGAAAAAGTATTGGAGCTAATGTCAGCTGGCACATCTATTAAAGCGGCTGGGACTATTACTGGTCCCGGCAGAGGCAGGGAAACTTTCAGAAAGAAAATACGTGGCGTCTATGGTGGTATTAAACTGAAAAACGCTACTGCGTCTCAGACGTGGGCACTCGAACAACTGTTAATCAATGTATCTAAAGCAGGAGGATTGCGATAATGCCTGATGCAACAACTATGGCTGCTCTTGAGAAAGTTTTACAAGAGTACAAGGCTGGTGGAGAATTTCAGAAGCAGAGAACTTCCCAGCTTGGAGCTGCTGAGAAAAAATATACTACTGGTGCTCAAGCCGGGTTAGTCGGTAGAGGTCTTCAGGGCACGACTATCGCTTCGTCTATACCTGCTGCGTTTGAACAAGAGATAGGTGCAGCGTTTAAAACTGAAACTGAACGATTGAGATCAGGATCAGAGATGCAGGCGTTGCTTGCTAAAGCCGGTTTTTTGGAAGCAGAGTCAGACCGCCAGCTTAAATTGGAGATGCAAAAGAAAGACATCGAGGCCGGAAAATATGAATCTTCTATGGACGCTGCCGCAAGAGTCCACGCTGCTAAGTACGGCGGCGGTGGTGGAGGCGGTGGTGGAGGCGGAGGCGGCGGAAGTGGCCGTAGTGCTTTTATCGATTCTGGACGAGCTATGTGGGAGAGGCGTGCTGAAGGTTCTGTTCGTTCACCATTCGGCCAACACACTGGTGAAGGTGGTGGTTTTTCTACTGGCTATTCTGATGAAGGGGGTTTTTACGTCCCACCATCTGGTTACGGAAGTGGCGGTAAATATATTCTTTAATTAACGAGAGATGGCTATGGGTTCTAATGCACAGATTCCAAGAATCCCAAAAGACGATTGGGTGAGACTGAACAGAGTAATAAGGCAATTAGCGTTCTCAGTAGTGGGACCTGATTCTTCTCCTACTTTCGCTGGGCTTAATTTAACTGGTGACTTAGTTGTAGCCGGAAGTTTAACCGTTGACACCGACACGTTATTTGTAGATAACGTGAACGACAGCGTAGGCATAGGGACGTTGACACCGACCGATGCAAAATTACAAGTAGTCAGTACATCTGCTGGTGCAGAAACAGTTCCCTTAGTTTTACAGAACTCTGATAACTCTACTGGCACTTCTGTAAGAATTATTCTGGCCAGCACAGTTAGTGTGGCAACAAATGCCAACGGCAGGATAGATATTGATGGATGTCGTCAAGCTGATAGCAGCATGGATTTAAATATATTACTGGCCCCGGGTAGTTCTGGTGCCCCTAGTAGCGTCGTGTATCTTGATGGGAGCACCAACAGCGTAGGCATAGGGACGTTGACACCGACCGATGCAAAATTACAAGTGGTCAGCACATCCGCTGGTGCAGAAACAGTTCCTTTAGTTTTACAGAACTCCGATAACTCTACTGGCACTTCTGTAAGAATTATTCTGGCCAGCACGAATAGTGTGGCGGCAAATTTAAACGGTAGAATAGATATTGACGGGTGTCGTCAAGCTGATGGCAGCATGGACTTAGATATATTATTGGCCCCGGGTAGTTCTGGTGCCCCTAGTAGCGTCGTGTATCTTGATGGGAGCACAGGTGGTATTACGGTTGGTGGAACAATCCAGTCAGGAAATATAACAATTTTAAGTCCTATACCTATTCTTGTTTTTAAAGATAGCGACAGTTTAGGAGCTGCTTCAACTGGTTATATTGAGTGGAGAGATTCAGGTGGTGGAAGGGCTGGTTTTTTTGGCAATGCTTCTTCAGGCGATGATGACTTATCTTGGAAGAATGAACAAGGTGGTCATTTAAAATTACAAACAACTGGGGCAGGCAAATTACAGATCTTTGCTGATACTGTACTGAATGGCACAACACTCGACGTGTCCAACAGTACAAAAATTATTGAAATTTTTACCAACGACCCGAGCTCTTTAACAATTGTAGACACCACGACTAATTCAAACTACATTCAGATTAGCACACTCACTGGCTCGGAGTGTATAACTTTCGGAAATGGCTTAAATGCAGATTACAATTTTATCGGGGCTGGAAAATTATTTGCTTTTGGTGGGATAGAAGCAGCCCACATAAATATAACTGATGTGACTGAAGGCTATAAAGTTAGTGGAATACAGGTTTTAACTTTTGTTGATGACAAAAGTTTATTACTGGGCGGTGCAGGCAACACTACCATGAGCACAGGTGGGAACGGCAATATCTGTATCGGAGAACAGGCGGGTTTAAATCTTACCTCTGGTGATGGCAACCTTCTTTTTGGAGCCGTAGCTGGAATTAGCTTAACTACAGGTGTGGGCAATATCCTCATTGGTCGGGGTGCTCAGGCGTCGTCTCCGTCTGCCAATGACGAATTAAACATTGGCGGCATACTCAGGGGTAGCACGACGAGTGGTTCAGAGTTTCTATCTTTCCCGCATGATAAAAAGTTTTTCTTCGGAACTGGTAGTGACGTGTCAATACAATTTGAC
>SDBV01004227.1_pt1 | contig 20795 bp, 25 predicted proteins | sample 2277081 | NCBI WGS metagenome assembly SDBV01 (sample SAMN10402039, study PRJNA504765) | marine sediment metagenome | isolation source: marine sediment core GS10_PC15, 223 cmbsf | place: Arctic Ocean: Southern Knipovich Ridge | collected 2010 | reverse complement strand
CTTCTTTTTCTGATTGTTTCATATCCTGTTCCATATATATATTTTAACAATGCGGATCAGGGTTATACAAGGAATCAATATCTGGCTGTATAATATTCTTTATAAAGAGGAGGCCGTAAGATGCTTGTTGGCATAATGAGCGACTCGCACGACGACATGCAGCGCATCGAGGCTGCGGTGGAGTTCTTCAACTCCAAAGGGGTCGCGCAGGTGGTGCACGCCGGAGACCTGGTATCGCCCTTTACATTTGAGATGCTTGACAAGCTCAACTGCCCCTTAACCGGCATCTTTGGAAACAACGACGGGGACAAGCTCCTGCTGTTCCAGAGATCAGAAGGGTCCCTAGAGCCCCAGCCCATGCCGCTTAAGCTTGGAGACAGGGAGGCCATGGTGGTGCACGAGCCACAGTCCGTCAAGGCCCTTGCAAAAAGCGGTGAGTTCGACGTGGTGATATACGGCCACACGCACGTGCCGGAGGTCCGCAGGGTGGGAGACACGCTTGTTATAAATCCTGGCAAGACTGCAAGGCTTCATAAAGGGAAATCCACCATTGCGATCCTGGATACTGAAAAGCTTGAGGCTGAGATAATATCTAATTTCTAATCCGGGCTAAGACTGAACCTGGGGCATATTCACGCGGACCCTGTCCAGGTCCTTGTTACTGGCAGGCGTTACTGTAAGCTCGTACTCCACCCTGCCCTCGCCGCCGCCCTTCATGACAGCCACCTTCACGCTGGGCTTCTTCTTCTCGTCGGAGTAACGAACACACGTAGCTGCGGCAAAAGCAATATTTTCCTCAGACGCACTTGCCGGGATGAGAGTAACAGGGCTTGCAACGTCCACCACATCCAGCAGAAGGTCCCCGGAATCCGCAAGGGATTCTAACCGAGCGTTCTCCCCCTCGTCTCTTCCCACAACGAACTTCTCCCCTCCTGGCAACCTGAAATGCCTGCCAACCCTCAGCAGGTGCAGCGCCTTAAGCGCAGGGTCAGGGTCATGGTCCAGGAGTTCCTTCAGGCGATATGAGAAGTTCGGCTCCGTAAGCAGGCAGCCCCCGGCCGGGGCCGGATAATCCGTGAGCCCGAGTGCCTCTGCAAGGGCCATCTGGGGGCGGCGGCCGCGCCCTTTAATTTCCAGCAGCTGCTCCCTGTCTACAAGGCCCTCAAGTTCTGGCCGGGTGGGTTTCAAGAGCTTTGCCGAGAGCGGCCTGAGCACGAGCCCCTCAAGCCCTGCCTCACGGTCTATGCGCGGAAATGTGTCCCTGCGCTGGCTCATGGGGCGTTGGCCGAGCACCTCGCCGGTGACCACGAAATCCGCCCCGGTCATCTGCATCAGTTCCTTGGCCTCACTGAGCATCAGGATACGGCAATCGATACATGGGTTCATGTTCTTTCCATGGCCGAATTTCGGGTTCTTTACTATATCGGTGAACTTGTCCGCCAGGTGGCACAACTTTAGAGTGAACCCGAATCGAGACGCAAGGCTGGTAGCGTCCGTGGTGCATGAGGCGGAGTCTGACATGTCGCAGCCAAAATACATTAGGAAGGTAACGGCAGTGATGTCAATGCCCTGTTTCCTCAGAAGGAGCACAGCAAGGGTGGAGTCCAGCCCCCCTGATAGAAGCGCAATAGCCCTGGCCATTTCCAGTTAACCCCGGAGCTTCTCTTCTGTGATATTTATGTCAGAGACCTTCAGGGACTCACGCACTGCTTCGCTTGTGGCAACGGCCGTGCCCACCTCGGCCACGACTATTCCCGCGGCGTGGTTTGCGATGACAGCGGACTCGTCCATGGTGGCGCCGGCAGCTCGCGCCAGGGCAAGGGCGGCGATCACGGTGTCTCCCGCGCCTGTTACGTCGTAGACCTTCTTTGCCAGCGTGGGGATGTGCGTGACCTTCTTCTTCTGGAACAGGCTCATGCCAGCCTCACCCCTTGTTATGAGTACAGAGGGCAGTGAGAACTTCTTCATAAGAGTCTGGCCAGCCTCGATCAGCGTGCTGTCGTCCGTGACCTCCACCCCGGAGGCCTCTGCCGCTTCCTTGAGGTTAGGCGTTATAAGCGTAACCCCCCTGTAGAGATGGAAGTTGCCGACCTTGGGGTCTGCCACAACCGTTGCCCCGCGTTTGGCAGCACCCAGGATGACCTCAACGAGCTTGCGGGAGACAACGCCCTTCTTGTAGTCCGAGACCACTATGGCGTCGAACTGGGCGGCCCTCTCCCGCACTGCTTTCAGCAACTCTTTAAGGGCCTTCCCGCTTAATGGGGCCCTGTCTTCCTGGTCGAACCTCACCACCTGCTGGTGCTGGGCTATGACGCGGGTCTTCTGGGTGGTGGGGCGGTCGTCCCTGATATCCAGGCATTCGATATTGTGGAGCTGCATCAGTTCGTGCATTCGCTCGGCAGCCCTGTCCTGGCCCAAAGCACCCAGCACAGTGGCCCTGCCCCCAAGTGCCGCTATGTTGCAGGCCACGTTTGCCGCGCCGCCGGGCATGGTGCTCTCTTCATATATCTCCACAACAGGCACCGGGGCCTCGGGGCTTATCCTGTCCACGCGTCCCCAGAGGAAACGGTCAAGGATAAGGTCGCCTACAACGAGGACCCTCTTGCCTCTAAAGCTTCTTATTACAGATAGCAAACGCATGACACTTAAGAATATAATAGAATCACGAGTAAATTCAAATACATGCACCGCTTCTAAGGCAGCGCACGTGTTGACGTGTCGCGGCCAGTTCGTTTAATGTAGTGCCACGGCACAGTCCGGGGTGTGGCGCAGTCCGGTAGCGCACCTGCTTTGGGAGCAGGGAGCCGGGGGTTCAAATCCCTCCACCCCGACCATTTCCGCAAACAAAAACGTCCGGCCCGTTAACCTGTTAAGGGCCGGACGTTTTTATTTGCTTACAGGGAAATGCAGCCAGCTCGTACCCAACGCTGTCCATGGGGCTTATGCCCTCTGCCTGAGTTCCTTCGTGCCCGCCTGGGTATGTCCCTAAACCCCCGTGGCCCCTTAAGGCTGACAACCATTGCCCCGTCCCCCTCAAGCACGGCACACCCGGTATCGTAAAACCGAACCTGCCTATAGCGTCAAGAATATCCTTGCATAGAGCATTGGGAGGGGCCGGGAGAATTTCTTCCGGGCCTAACTGTCCATACTGGTCATACTGGTCATAAGGCCAAATGACCATATGGCAGGCCATTAACGAATAAGGAAGTCCATTGGGCCAGGGCCACGGGGCTGTGTTATCATGGTTCATGCTGGTAGTGCTGGGAATGAGCGGGGGCGTGGATTCGTCCGTTTCAGCCTCCCTTTTAAAGGAAGCGGGGCACGATGTGCTTGGCGTAAGCCTTGTGCTGTTTGAGAACCCCGGTACCCCCTCCCCCACCTCCTGCTGCTCCCTTACGTCGGTCAGGGAGGCCGCAAGGACAGCCGCCACGGTGGGTGTGGAACACACTGTGGTGGACGCACGCGACCTCTTTATCGAGAAGGTCATAACGCCATTTGCAGAGGCTTACGCGCGCGGCCTCACCCCTAATCCCTGCGTGCTCTGCAACCGCCATGTGAAGTTCCCCATTCTCCTCAATGAGGCCAGCGCGCGCGGCGGAGGCCAGATATCCACGGGCCACTACGCCCGTGTGGAGCTGGAAGGGAGCAAGAACGTGCTTAAAACTGGCCTTGACCCGAAAAAGGACCAGTCCTATTTCCTCTATGCCCTGGCCCGCGCTGAGCTTGACGCCCTGGTCCTTCCCCTGGGCAGGTGGGTGAAGGACGATGTCCGCTCAAGGGCCAGAGAGCTTGAGCTTCCGGTATTTAAAAAACCCGAGAGCCAGGAGATCTGCTTTGTGGGAGATGAAGGCTATGCGCTCATGGTCACCGCTCTTGAGCCCGATGCCGAGCGCCCCGGAGTAATAATAGACACAAACGGCAAACATATGGGCACTCACAAAGGCATCATCCATTACACATTGGGCCAGAGAAAGGGCCTTGGGCTCTCAAGCCCCGAGCCCCTGTACGTCCTTGGCAAGGACCCACAGAGCAATACGGTGGTCGTGGGCCCACGTGAGAGCGCCCACAGGGACAGGATACAGGTAACCGGCATCAACTGGCTTGCCAAGCGCACAGGGCCCTTTGACGCGGAGGTCAAGATACGCTCCACAGCACCGGCAGTTCCGGCCCGTGTAATTCCTTATGGAGATGGGGGGGATACTGTAGAGGTGGAATTTTCCAAGCCAGTCTTTGCCCCCGCGCCCGGCCAGTCCGCGGTCTTCTACGACGGAGACACCGTGGTGGGGGGCGGCGAGATAGCTCTCTGAGAGCGCATGAATGCCCTGCCAGGAGCTAAAAACCCTTGCCAAGCAGTGTATATCATTGTATATTCAAGGGAGATGTCCTGAGCACTGTTAAATGGGGTACTTATGAATCTCTATGGCCAATGGCTGAAGGAGGATAACGATGTCGGTCTACAAGTTCATTGAATTGGCTGGGACGCACCCGGAATCATGGGAAAAGGCAGCAGCTGCGGCGGTTGAGACCGCCTCGAAATCTCTTAGAGACATCCGCATTGCCGAGGTTATTGAGCTGGACATGACCGTGGAGGATGGCAAGATAGCCCTGTACAGGGCCAAGCTCCGGCTGTCTTTCAAGTACGAGGGCGCTTGATGTCCTGGTGCTTTCTGAGGACATGGAAAAGGGCAGGGGAAAAATCCCCGGCCCTTTTTTCAATTAAAATTGCTTTTGTGCTTGCAATTTATAAAATCCCCATGTAATATTAAACCTTGAAGTTGTTGGGGTATTTTGTTGGATACAAACCGCAAAGTGTTCTGACTTTGCGGTTTTTTATTTGCAAATCTCCTTTCATCTTCAGAAATTCAGTAAAGGAGGTAATTGCAACATGGCAAACGGAACAGTCAAGTGGTTTAACGAGTCCAAGGGTTTTGGTTTCATTACCCAGGACAACGGCACCGACGTTTTCGCACACTTCTCAGCCATTCAGGGCGACGGCTTTAAGACCCTGGACGAAGGTCAGGAAGTAAGCTTTGACGTGGTCGAAGGCGAAAAAGGCCCCAAGGCCGAGAACATCCAAAAGGTCTAATAAGACGACAACCGACAAAGAGCAGGTCTTCTCACGAAGACCTGCTCTTTTCTTTTTTTATTGAAGGGCCGGAAGCGTCTGCCCATTTCAGTTCAAACCAAAGTCATCCTAATATACCTGTCGTACTGGCTACCTGCGCCTATCTGCGACTACTGAGCTTGGCAAGGAGCCTCAGTATCTCCAGGTAGAGCCAGACCAGCGTGACCATCAGCCCGAAGGCCGCGTACCACTCCATGTACTTGGGCGCGCCGGATTCGGCCCCGTGCTCGATGAAATCAAAGTCCAGCACAAGGTTCAGCGCGGCAATGACCACAACGAACATGCTGAACCCGATGCCCATAAGACCGCTCTCGTGGATGAACCCCACATTGATCCCGAATAACCCGAGCACAAAGCTTATGAGGTAGACAAAGAATATGCCTCCAGTTGCCGCCACCACGCCCAGCTTGAAGTTCTCTGTGACCTTTATCAGGCCGGAGCGATAGGCAAAGAGCAGGAAAAACAGCGTGCCGAAAGTCAGGCCCACGGCCTGGATGACTATGCCCGGGAACCGTGCCTCGAAGGTGGCCGAGATGCCGCCCAGGAAGAACCCCTCCAAAACCGCATACAGGGGAGCGGTGACAGGGGCCCAGGTCTGCTTGAAGATCGTTATCATCGCAAACACGAGTCCGCCGATGAGCCCTCCGATCATCCAGGGCATTATCACAGCCGGGTCCTTTGCGGCAAAGAACTGCGCCCATACCCACATGGCAGGGACCACGGCCAGCACAAGCAGGAACGCGGTCTTGTGCACTGTGCCGTTTATGGTCATGCGTTCGATGCTCGCGGAATACGATGTTTCAAAGGTCTTCTTGTTAAGCGCCGGGTTGGCTGTGCGCATCATGATTCTGGTCTCCCTCTTAAAAGTTGATGGGTGCTTGAAGAACATTATACCCGCACGCCTGAATGCCTGCAACTCGCCCGTTGGCGGAGGCTTATGCTATCCTTAGAAGATGCAAGGCAAGGTCATAGCCATAAACACAAGCGAGAAAAAAGGCGTGCGCAAGAAATCCGTGCCCGAGGTAGAAATAGGCGCGGATTTCGGTATAAAGGGCGATGCCCACGCCTCAGGGGACTGGCACCGCCAGGTGAGCCTCCTGGCCCTTGAGAGCATCCGCAAGATGCAGGACAAGGGCCTCGACGTAGGTCCCGGGGACTTTGCTGAGAACATCACCACCGAGGGCATTGAACTCCCCGTGCTCCCCATAGGCACAAAACTCGCGCTCGGGGCTGACATTGAGGGCGAGGTGAGCCAGATCGGCAAGGTGTGCCATAACCGCTGCGCCATCTACCACCAGGCCGGAGACTGCGTGATGCCCAAAGAGGGCATCTTCATTAAAGTCTTAAAAGGCGGCGTCCTGAAAGAAGGCGACCCCATCAGGGTGCTTTAGAACGGAGCGCTTGAAACCTATGACCGCGCGCATCATCACATTAAGCGACAAGGGCTCACGCGGCGAGCGCACCGACACGGCAGGCCCGGCAGCAGCAGAGATGCTCAAGGCCGCTGGTTTTGATGTTACAGGCATAGATGTCCTCCCCGACGAGAAGGACCTCATAATTTCCAAGCTCAAAGAACACGCCGGCACTACGGATATCATCATCACCACCGGAGGCACGGGCCTTGCACCGCGCGATGTGACCCCCGAGGCAACGCGCCAGGTGATAGACCGCGAGGTGCCGGGCATCGCAGAGGCCATGCGGGCGGCAGGGCTCAAAAAGACGAACCGCGCCATGCTCACGCGAGGAATTGCCGGGGCCATCGGACAGACTCTTGTGATAAACATGCCAGGAAGCCAGAAGGCGGTAGTAGAGAGCCTGGAGGCGGTGATCGACGTGCTAGCACACGCAGTTGAGACGCTCAAGGGCTCGGGCCAGGACTGCGGGAGGTAGCACAAAGTGCAGGAAGTGACATTGTTTGTGGCATTTGCTGCCGGAGTCCTCTCGTTCCTCTCCCCCTGCGTGCTGCCGCTCATCCCCTCATACCTTACATTCATTACAGGCGCTTCATTTGAGGAACTCACCGGCACGAAGTTAACCACTGAGCACAAGCGCCGCGTCAGGACGCTTACCATAAGCAACTCGCTCGTGTTCATCCTGGGCTTTTCCACGGTCTTCATAGCCCTTGGGGCCACTTCCTCGCTCATGGGCCAGGTGCTTGAGAGCTACCACGACTGGATAAGGATGATCGGCGGCGTTCTCATAATAATATTCGGCCTCTTCATCTCGGGCCTCATAAGGCTCGACTTCCTCCAGCACGAGAAGAAGTTCCACCTTACAGGAAAGCCCGCTGGCTACATAGGCACATACCTTGTGGGCATGGCCTTTGCTGCGGGGTGGACCCCATGCGTGGGACCCATACTGGGAGCGATACTCATGCAGGCCTCGCTTGAGGGCACGGCCTCGGCAGGCATGCGCATGCTTGCGGTATACTCCTTAGGGCTTGGGCTGCCGCTGTTTCTTGCGTCGCTTTCCGTCAACACCTTCTTGAGCTATTCGCAACGCCTGCTCAAACACATGAGGGTTATCATGATGATAAGCGGCTTTGTGCTGATAGTCTTCGGTGTGCTCATGCTCACGGACAACGTCCGCTGGATCTCAAACCTGATTCCTGCGGAGTGGGGCATAATCTTCTAAAACCCCGCAGCACAACACCTGATACTTTCTGATTTGCAGTAGATTCGAGGCGCGGGACCACAGGCCAGTTCACTGACGTATTTCAACCAATGTTTTGCATTTAGATCATAAATGTATTCCCTAACCATTGCTCACTTGTCTGACCAAGGAATTCGGGTGTGAGGTGAGGTAGATGCAAGCAAGAAAGAATGAAGGCGTACTTTAGCTACGTCGAATGCTTTATTGCGCCGCAGATGCCTTGCCTCAGGCCCGAATTACGTCAACAAACACGGTTGCGGCCGGTCTGCTTGGCCCTGTACATGGCCTTGTCCGCACGGCTGAGCATGTCCTCGATGGAGGTGTCGTCGGCCTGCAAGACAGTTATGCCCGCGCTTACGGTAATGCTGAAATGTGGGGCTCCTTCTATATCGCACTCCATGCTCTCCACAAGCTCGCGCACCCGCTCGGCATAAAGCCTTATTTCCTCAAGCCCGTCAGAGGGCAACACCACCAGGAACTCCTCGCCCCCTAGCCTTCCAAACACGTCATAGGTGCGGATCTCCATGGCAAGCAAAGAGGCAAAGCGCCTCAGCACCTCATCTCCGACAAGGTGGCCGAACCTGTCGTTTACGTCCTTGAAATGGTCCAGGTCCAGCATGACGCAGCCAAGGGGCGTGGCCAGGCGCTGGGCCTTTTTGAACTCCTCGTGGAACCGGGCCAGCAGGTGCCTGCGGTTTGGGACGCCGGTCAGCTCGTCAGTGATAATAAGCTCCTCAATGCGTTTTCTCGATACGTTCACATGTCCTATCAGTTTCCCGGTGGAATAGAACACAAAGGACAGAAGGGCCAGGAGAGAGGGCACCCCGAATAGAAAAATCACGGCGAAATTACGCTTGAGCTTTCGCTCGGTGTTTCCCACGTCTATGTTCACGCTTATGCCCCCTCTAATATCTCCTGCCTTGTAATTGCTGTCGTGGTGGCAGGCCAGGCAGCTCTCATCGACCTTAAGCGGGGCCATGTACCTGAAGTACGTCCTGTCGCCAATTGGCTCTTTGCTGTAATACTCCTGCTTGCCGCCTTCGAACATCTCAAGGGCCTGTCGCTCGAACCCGTCAGGGGCGTTATCCGGGTTTAGAGGGTCAAGGCTTGTGATCTTGAAATAGTACAGGTCCCGGGCTCCGGCATACTGGGAGATCTCCTTTGTCATGACCGCGGGGGGCTTGATGGTGAACACACGGCCATCAGCAAGCAGGAGGTCTGGGTTGGATAGATAAGGGTTTGACTCCACCTCTGATGTCTTCTCGACATATACGCCCCCGTAATCGCTGTTCCAGGCTCGCGTATCAAGTATTGCCTGGAAGTGGGCGCGGGCCTGCTGCAGGAGGTTGTCCTCTATGAGGAGCTTTACCCTGAAGCCCATGCCGGCAAAGAGGGCCAGGACGAACAGGAATACCACAACACCCGTGGACACCATGAAGGAACAGTAATAGCGGTGTTCGCGTGCGAGGTCCTTTCCGTAGTCTTTATCCATGGCAATAAAGATCCTTTGCTATCGTAAAATTTCTTGTCTCCCCGGAAGTATTCGAATTTTTATTATAACCATACGGATCAGGGCAAACCAAACAGGGCTTCCAATACAGGCAGCCATCATCTGCTATAATGGGGCTAACACGCTACCTGAAGGAGGTAAGGCCATGCCTGTGGTGACAAGGTCAATAGAGATCAAGGCCCCTGTAGAGAAGGTGTTCCAGGTGGTGACGGAACCGGACAACTGGACCAGGTACGTATCAAGCCTCGTGGAGGTCACCGACCGCAGCCAGGACATCCCTGCCAAGGGCTCCACTTTTGCCTGGAAATACAGGATGATGGGCTTCAACTTCGGCGGCTCGGGAACTGTGACGGACAACCAGCCCAATGAGGCCTTTGCGATGACGCTGGAGAGCAAATTCCCAATAAAAGAGTCTTATGTTTTCAAGGATACAGGGGACGGAAGCACGCATCTTGAGGTGACCATTGACTATGATATGCCCTCACCCATGAAGGCCCTCTTTGGGAACTCTGTCGTCATGGAGAAGATAAACTATATGGAATCGCGTGGGGTTCTGGAGAAGGTGCGTGCCCTGTGCGAGAACCAGTAAGAGTGTCCGGGGCCTCCGCCCTGCGGTATAATTGAAGGCATGGAACATATTGGGCCCTACTTTGGGGTCTTCCTTTTAATGAACAACTATTTCCACGACGTGGCCACCGCGCTGCTTGCGGCAAGCGGGCTGGTGCTGAAGGTAATGACAGGCAGGTACAGGGATGCGATTGCGGCCGGGGCGGATGAGGAGGCGCGAGCGTACTTTACCCGCCTGCTCGGTGGAATGCGCTCTCTTGCCAGGTTCTCGCTATTGTGGATACTGGTCGGGGCCTTGCCAAGGACGCTTTTCTACCGTGATTTCGAATGGATAAACGCGGTGGAACACGGACAGGCCCTGGCCCTGATACTCAAACACATGATGGCCTTTTTCTTCGTGGGCCTTGGAGCATGGCTCTGGTGGCGAGCACGAACAGAGCTTGAGGACCTGTCCAAACAGCCGACACAGGGTTAGCGTCCCCCGCAGTGTTATATGCAGTGTTATATGCAGTGTTATATAATAATATCGTTCAAGGAGGTGTAAGGGTTTGGGCAGAACTATACTGATGGGCGTCGTGCTGGGTTTTGTGGGCGGGCTGGTCTTCACCGTGCTTTATTTCGGGGTCGGGCAGATCACCACGCCCATGGCATACATACACGAGGCTTCCGGCGCGTTACTGGGGCTGTTGTTCGGTACAATAGTGGCGCTTTATAAAAAGGCAAATAAGAAATAGAACCCCCTGGCCCCTGCCCCACAAGCCCTTGCGGCCCTTTAGAGCAATGTCATCCATGAGCGGACAATAATATGACCCCCGCGTTTACTATCGGTTTTCTGCAGGCCCTTGAGCTCTCGCTGCTGCTGGTGGTGCTTGCGGCGCATCCTGGGTTACGCAAGAGGTTTTCCTCCCTGTATGGAGGGGCACTGCTGGGCATAGTTACAGGCTCGGTGCTGAGTTACCTGCCCCTCTGGGTCCCTGCTGTGCATAATGTCGCCCTCTGGGGCGTGCTCCGCCACAGCCTGGAGTTCACCCTCTTTATTGTGCCGGTCTTCCTGCTATGGCTGGAGGCAAGAAGCCGCCCGGAACTGGAGGGCATATCCGTAGAGCCATTACTTGCCATGCTGGGTTTTACTCTTTCTGTCTTTGACGCACGCCTGGTCGGACTGGCCGTGCACGAGTCTGCGCTGATGCTGGAGCAACCCTATGCCGTACCAGTCGTGGCAGCCCTTGGCGCGGCCCTGCCACTGTCTGCGCTGATGGTGCTCAGGCTTCCGGGACTGATGGAGAAGATCCGTACAGAGCGGTTTTTCACGCTCGCAAGCGTACTTCTTGCCGCGGCAACCTTGCGGCTTATTACCGGAGGGGTGGGCGCGCTGGGCTCGATAGACGAGCCGCATACCATAGAAGCGCTCCGCCTGGGCATTCAGGGCCTAATGTCCGGCCTATCCATACAGCTTCAGTACGCACTCATGCTTGCGCCGCTTGAGTTCATACCAACAGCGGCAACGGGGGTGTTTGAGTTCCTCTCAGGGCCTCGCATGGCGGCCACAATGCTCGTGCTCGTGCTCATGGCCCCGCCGGTGCTGGTGCTGATGGCCGTGCTGTCAAGGCCGGACCCTGACCTCTCTCAACATGAGCAGCCAGCACAGCGCAGGCTTCACCTGGCATTTTTCCGCATGGACCTGGTCATGAGGGGAGCCCCGCCGCTTATATGCTTCGCTCTGGTGCTCGGCGCGATACACCTGGTCACCGCAGGGCTGAACACCTTAAACGAGCCCAGGCCGGTCCTGCTCACCGAGAGCGTGGCAGGCGCAGGCGTTCTCTCCATACCCGTCTCCGGCCCCCACGGGGAATTCTCAGACGGCATGCTCCGCAAGTTCAGCTTTCGATATGGACAGAAGGTCATCCGCTTCCTGGCAATAATGAAGCCTGACGGAACCGTTGGAATAGGGCTTGACGAGTGCGAGATCTGCAACCCGCCCCAGTGGAACGAGAAGGCCCGGGGATATGCCCAGCGCGGCGAAAACCTTGTCTGCAAATTCTGCATGACCCCCATAGCGACCAAAACCGTGAACATGCCCGGTGGGTGCAACCCTATCCCCCTATCCTTCACCATGGAGGAAGGCCGGATACTCATTAATACCGACGAGCTTATCCGCGTGTGGCGCGAGGCGAAGAAACTGGACAAGCAAGGGTCGCACATGTGAGCCTATGAAAAAAACAATTAACATACTGGGCTCTGAATGGACCACTGCTCTCGTGCTGGGGCTCATGGCCTTTGCCTATGCGCTTGCGGGCGTGGTGGGCGATCCGGTTGCGATCATGAGCATTTTCCTTAAAGATAACCTCTTTGGGATGACGCTCTATGTGCTGCTCATAGCCAACCTTCTTACCTCAGCAGTCCTGGGCATCAGGGGCTGGTACGGGCCTGGCCACTGCTCAGCAGAGCAAGTGCGCGCAATGGACGACCATATCGTTGTGCGGGACAGGAGTTTTGCGCCGGACAAATGGATGCTCTCTAAAGGCCTGTCGCCCCTAAAGGCTGAAAACGGTTTCATGGCGCGCAAGGGAAGGTTTTCATTCGTCCCGGGCCTTATGCTCAAGGCCGGGCTTCTTGTAATACTCGTGGCCCTGCCCCTGAGCAGCTCGTTGCGCCAGAGTGCAAGCGTGGTGATATCCCCCCAGGACCCCTCTGGACAAAACGCCAATGTCCTCGGGCATGAGATAAAGCTTCTAAGGCTCGATGCCGCCCTGCCGAGAGACTTCCTGCTCTTGGCAACAGAGGGCAAGGACACGTCTCTTGAGCTTGCAGGCCTTGAGGCCCAGGTGGAGGTTGACGGCAAAAAGATAACCCTCAGCCAGGGCACGCCCCAAAGCGCGGGGAGCGTAAACTTGCGCGTTAAATACCTTGGCTACCGGATGCGGATACGCTCGGGCCCTCCTGACAAACCCGGTACACTGGCCTTTCTTGCCGCCCTGCCCCCGGGAAGGGATTGCGAGCCTGTATCAGGCGTAAGTGTCTGCCTGATGGCTGAGCGCACGGTGAAGAAGGGACTTTTAAGCGGCAGCATCTATGACCTCCAAAACCCGCTCTTTTCTATTATTACACCTGAAGGGAAATACTCGCTCAGGGCCGGAGAAACCTCAAGGGACGGGAGCGTGGAACTGGGAGAGAGTTCGCTCTATCTGGAGCTTGAGGTGCGCAGGGACGCGGCCCTGACCTTCATAAGGGCCGGGCTAGTTATGTTCTTGCTCGGGCTTTTACTCATGCCGCTCCGCATGTTCTGGTACGAGATGATCGTGGTCGCGGTGCAAGATGGTGACGATATGGTCCTTGGCTCATCGGACGAGTTCTTCAAGGCCTGGGGCATCGAGCGCTTCAGGGAATGGACCGAAGAGCTTATAACGTCAAAAGATTAGATAATTCTCCTAAAGAAATAACTTTACGGCGTTCCTGATTCTACCTTGAAAGAAGTCGGCACGTCCTTAGAGTCGCCCACGACAGTCGTCGCGACAAGACGCGAAGGGGCCACGGGTCCTTTTTCTAATCGCTCCAAACACTTAATACGCTTAGCTCAAATACAGGCCGCAGATTTAGTTGTCGCGGTGAATCAGTATCACCTGGAGGCGTTTCTGATTCGTTCATATACAAGTAAGAAGACGCGAAGGAGTACCTCTCTGTACTTCGAGTGGCTTATTACGCAGTAGATGGACGAATCAGGAACGCCTGCTCCAGACGAAGCCTATGCCGCCGAGAGTGACCAGCAATCCACCAACCAATGCCCACTTAGCGCCCGGATCATGGGTGACGCGCATGGTGACAGAGGGGGCACTGCCACTTTCGCCCTCGTTAAAGGTGCTAAAGAACAGCCCAAGCCCGTCCACAAATACAGGGCGCGCGGGCGCAAGGGCCCTTTGGGCAATAAACTTGCCTTCTTTAAAAAGCTCAATCTCGGCAAGCCACCGGGTTGCGGTGCCCGCCTCGTTAACCTCCCCACTCACTTCGCTTACATACACCTCAATGCCGGGGGCCACCTCGCCTCGTGCGCCACTTGCCACCTCCACGTCCACCCTCGTCCCAAATATCGCGGTAAGCAGGTGCGCAAGCATCACAAGGAGCACGCCGAGGTGCATGACCTGCGGGGAAAGCTTATGGAGCAGGCCTCGCGTGGTCTTTCCAATAAGAGCGTCAATGGTGCAGGCCACTGTGGACAGAGCAAGCAGGGCAACCGAGGCTATAAGGGCGTATATCCACCATGTGACGCCTGGTGCGCCGGCCTCGTGGAGCCACTTAAACAGCGGGGCGTCGTCAATGCCCGAGAAGAACTCAAGGTTTGAGGGGAGCATCACCGAGCCGAGCATGCACAGGGCGATGGTAAGCGCAAAGAGCGCGAATACCGTATTTAACGATATAAGAATGTCCCAGATTTTTTTCATTTATTCCTTTTTCAATACATCAATACATCAGGCCATCAGGCCATCAGGCCATCAGAACTGTGTGGGCGGGCTTGGTATCACCGTGCCAACCCCAAAGTACGTGAACAGGGCCACCCCGAACACGAGCACTCCCATAACAGCTGCCGGCACCCCGTACAGAGAGCGCATCAGCCTCGCGTGCAGGTACAGGCCAACAAAGAGCCATGTGATGGATATCCACATCTCCTTTGAGGTCCAGAGCCAGTATGTGCCGTAGGCAAAATAGAACCAGACGCTTCCTGCAAAAAGCGAGACCGAAAGCAGTATCCACCCAAGGCTCAAGAGCCTGTACTGTAAAACCTCGTACTGGCTGTCGCCGCTTACCACGTAATGCGTACCCAGGCAGGCGGCAATTGCAAAAAACGCGTAGCTTACAAAGTAGAAGAACGAGTGCGCAAAGAACCAGGGGGTCTGCATGAAAGGGGATATGGAGTTTATGGTATGGAACTTAAGTGATACGAACAGCATCACGCATATCAGGGGCAGGGCGTACCTTGCCAGGCTCCCGAATTTTTCATTACGCTGGTTGCGCCTGTCGTTGCGGGAGATATACCAGAACACAATGGCCGTTACAAAGGCCATGAAAGATATGTTGTCGTACTTCTCTGTAAGCGGGAGCCATCCAAGGAGCGCGCCCCTGTGGGCGATGGAGAGGGCATGCAGGGCCAGCCCCGCTCCGAGCATGACGCGCCCGGCACGGCCCTCCATAAGCGCCATGATATAGAACACAGCCGGGGCAAGGAGCATGAAAAATGTAAGCATGGCAAGCCCATAATTGTTAAGCCCAAAACGGAAAAATTCCAAATCGCACTCTCCATTCCCAGCCAGCCCCCTGCCATTGTACCGGGGCCAGAGTTATAAGTTATAATAACTTATTATGAATGAGATCAGCCCCGCCCTCGGGGCAATAATTACCGTAAACAATTATTTGCACGATGTGGCCACAGGCCTTATGCTCATGAGCTTCGGGGCGATCTGGCTTGTATCCAAGCGGTATGCACCCGGCTCTGGCATGGCCACGGACGCACTCTACCTCTCGCTTTATGAAGCTGTGACGCGTATTGCCAAGTTCTCGCTTGTCTGGATACTTCTGGGCGGGGTGCCCCGCACCATCTACTATACACGGCTTGAATGGGCCCCCGCAGCGGGTGAGGCCCAGGTGGTCGCATTAGTTATCAAACACGTGCTTGTCTTCGCCATGGTGGGCGCGGGCTTATACTACTGGAGGATATTTAAGAAGCAGGCAGGCCGGATCAGACAGGAGATGCAAGTATGAAGGTGCTGCTTATAACACCCCCCTACCACGCAGGCGTAGTGGAGGTGGCGGGCCGCTGGGTGCCGCTTTATTTTGTCTACCTCGCTGGTGCGCTCCGCTCTGCCGGGCACGAGCCTGTCATATATGACGCAATGACCAAGTTCGTGGGTTATGACGAGATCGAGGCAAGCATACGCCAGCATAAGCCCGACATGCTCTGCACATCGGCCATCACCTGTACCTCACCTGACGCCATTAAGGTAATGGAACTGGCAAAGAGCGTGGACCCCGGTATCACCACCGTGTGCGGGGGCGTGCATGCCAGCTTCATGTACGAGGAGATGTTCTCTCTGACCGGGGCAATGGACTACGTTGTCATCGGCGAGGGCGAAGAAACGATAGCGGAGCTTGCAGGAGCCCTTGATGCCGGGCAGGAGCCCGTAAACGTTGCCGGCCTTGCCTATAGAAAAGACGGCAAGACCGTGGTCACGCCAAAACGCCCCTTCTGCGAAGACCTGAATAACATGTCCACTGCCTTTGACCTGCTGGACTGGGAGGACTACACGTATTTCATAATCCCCGGCTCCCGCCTTGGGGCCGTTGCCACAAGCCGCGGGTGCGACAAGGACTGCACCTTCTGCTCACAGCAGAAGTTCTGGGAGCAGACCTGGCGCGCCCGAAACCCCGAGGACCTGTTACGCGAGGTGGAGGAGCAGCACACGAAATACGGCGTGGACATCATCCTGCTCACCGACGAATACCCCACCCCGGACGCCAAGCGCTGGGAGGGTTTTCTTGACCTGCTGATAGAGAAAGCCCTGCCAGTGCAGTTTTTGATGGAAACACGCATAGAGGACATAATCCGGGACAGGGACATCCTCTGGAAATACCGCAAGGCGGGCATAATCCATATCTACGTTGGCATCGAGAGCACAGATGACTCAAACCTTGAGGCCCTTAAAAAGGGAATCACATCAGAGCAGGCAAAACTTGCGCTCAGGCTCATGAAGGAGGCGGGAATCATCACCGAGACCTCCATGATACTGGGGTTCCCCGACGACACCCCCGAGAGCATCGCGCGTACCATCAAGCTCATAAGGGAATACGACCCGGACTTCGCACACTTCCTGGCCATAGCGCCCTGGCCCTACTCCGACCTGTACAAGGAGCTGGAGCCCTATATAGTCGAGCGGGACTATAAGAAATATAACCTCATCGACCCCGTGGTAAAACCAAAGAATATGACCATTGAGGACATAGACATCCAGATCATAAACGGGTACCGCGACTTCTACATGAACAAGTTCATGCAGATGGAAGAGAGCGATGACGAGTTCCGCAAAAAGTACCTCATGCGGGCCATGAAGCGCATGATGAGCGACTCCTTTATAAAGAAAAAACTCGGGATGCTCAAGGAGATGCCCGAAGAAATCAGAAAGATCATGGAATCCGAGATGGACTAGCCACTCCACTATGGGAACCCTGGAAGCAATCGCATATATCACAGCCATCTGCCTGGGCTTCGGCCTTTTCCACAGCCTGCTTGTCTCGTCCAGGATGAAGGACAAAGTGCAAAGGCTCATAGGGCCCCGGCCCATGCAGGCATTTTACAGGCTGGCCTTTGCCCTCTCAAGCATTGCGGCTCTCATGCTTGCCGCATGGCTCATACACATGGTGCCTGACGTAGTGATCTTTCGCGGGCCTCCGTGGATGCAGGCGGTCATATATGCTGGAAAGCTTTCAGGGTTGGTCCTGGTGGCCCTTGCCTTTCGTGAGACAGACGCCGGGGAGTTCATCGGCATCAGGCAGGCATTGCTCTACCTCCGCACAGGAAAAACAGAGGGGGACAGGGAAGGCAGGACTGGCCCTCTGCTTGTAACGGGCGGAGTCTTTAGTATCGTGCGCAACCCTGTACCCCTGGCAGGAATTATTGTCATTACACTAAACCCTGTTATCACGCAAAACTGGCTGGTGATTACAGTCCTTGCGGATGCTTATTTCATATATGGCTCTCTGGCAAAACAAAAACGGATGCTCGCGCAATTCGGAGACACCTACGCCAGCTATATGAAAACCGTCCCGCTGCTGATACCCCGCTTCTTAAAGACGGGCTAGCCTGCCGCTTGCCATGGGACATATTGAAGCCATAACCAAAGTAACCCTCATCTGCATTGCCTTCGGCGTACTCCATAGCATCCCGGTAATTATCCATATAAAGGAGCGAGCGGTCAGGCTCTTTGGAGAAGAAGCCGTGCGCGGCCTCTACCGGCTGTCTTACACGTTTTTCAGCATAGCCACGGTGGCATTGGCCGTGTGGGCGCTAAGGACGCTCCCCGACACCGTGCTTTATGACGGGCCACGCTGGTACAAATCCATCATGTTTGCCGGCGAGGCGGCAGGGGCTGTTTTTGGCATTCTCGCTTTCAGGGAGCTTGACCTGTGGGAGTTCATAGGCATCAGGCAGGCCGCAAGGTATCTGCGCACAGGAAAGGCCGGAGGGGACAGGGAAGGACTTTCTCTGAGACTAAGGCTGGTCAGTACGGGAGTTTACGGCATTGTGCGCCATCCGCTGTATTTAGCTGGCATCGTCATATTCACATTGCAGCCCGTGGTCACGCGCAACTGGCTGGCAGTTGCCGTACTTGCAGACGCATACTTCATCTACGGGGCGCTTATTGAACAAAAGAGGCTTCTTGAATTATTCGGGGACCAGTACAGAGACTATATGAGCCGGGTCCCCCTTCTTGTTCCCAAGATCAGATTTAAAAGAAACTAACCCGCTTATTGCGTGAGCGGTCACGGGGGTCACGGACCCCTCTTACACTTGAATTTGACGGTTATCATTTAAGTATACAGAGTCCGGTCGTCGTGACCGATTAAGCCCCCACGCCAGTGGGTCACGGACCCCTCTTACACTTGAATTCGACGGTTATCATTTAAGTATACAGAGTCCGGTCGTCGTGACCGATTAAGCCCCCACGCCAGTGGGTCACGGACACATTAACTGATTTGCCTCCCCTTTTTATAGATCAATGAACCTCCCTGTCGGCACGAGTCGCTCACGACTGGCAGAGACCACTGGGTATCTATAAAGGCATGGAGTTCTACTCCCCGTGGCAGAGACCACGGGGTATAAGGGCACTGGTGCCCAATCACAAGCCAGTCAGTACGTCGGCACGAGTCGCCCACGACAGTCGTCGCGACAAGTAGCGCAGGAGTCACGGGCTCTGCACTGCTGGATACATCTCACAGGGGAACCAGCCCGGTTATTTCTGAATTGATAATACATGAAGGATGGAGAGAGCCAGTGAAAGGACCTTCTTGTCGTTGATCCTGCGAAGCATGGACAGGGCCTTGAGTTCATTTTCGTCATAATTGCATTGAAAAAGCTGTAGAGGCCCTGTGTTGTCGTTGCCCGTCTCCAGCAATACTGCCGGGGAGACCCCCAGCACATCTGATATCTGCCTGAGACGCGTGATGGTCATCTCGCTTGTGCCGTACTCGTACTTCTGTATCTGCTGGTATGAAAGCCCTAGGAGCTCGGCCAGTCCCGACTGTGTCAGGTCAGCGGACTTTCTGAGCCTCCTTAGAATTATGCCGGGATGTTCTGTCGCACCGCGCCCTGGCATTGCTTCCTCCATTGGCATCTACTCTTTATCCCTCCTCACGGCCCCACTTCCCCCGGCGCCCAACTTCCCTCTGGCCCCCTAGCGCCCAACTTCCCTCTGTCACCCTGGCCCTCTGGCCCTCTGGCCCATGAAATCGATTGTTCTTCCATTTCTTCACTATTTATAGTAGAATACTTTTATCTGACGCTTATACGTCATTATTGACGTTATTGATATCATATTACACATTTATGTGTAATATGTCAAGATAAAAAGGCATGATTGTGGAAGAATACGACACTACAGGCAAAAGGCTCAGGTATTTCAGGGAGAAAGAGACCTCCCAGTCCAGGGGTAAGTTCATTGAGGGCCTTGGGATTACCGCAAGAACTCTGGAGCGTTATGAAAATGACGCGTCATATCCTGACGCATCTTTTTTGACAAGCCTTAACTCCAAATACGCGGGGAAACTGAACCTGGACTGGCTTCTGACTGGCCGGGGGACGCTCTACATGCAGCCCCAAATAAAGCAGATGGGACTGAAGGAAGAAGAGGGGTACTACGACGTGGTGCTCCAGAAAATGCACCAGCAGATGGACAGGGTATACTCGGAAAGGGATTTTGAGAAACTCGCAACCCTCCAGAGCCTTCTGAACCTGATCGACCCCGGAGAAGACCATGAAGAGCTATTCGATAAATAAGGGCATCGCCTCGCCGCCCTTTACCAGCCCGCGCTCGCGCGCCATCCTGAGAAGCTCCAGCACGGCTCCCTCCCCCTCCCCACCAAGGTCAAGTGAGAATTCGTTGACATAAAGGGATATATGCTCGCGGATGACGCTGTCCGCCATCTCCTGGGCGTGCTGCCTGATGTAATCCATTGGAGACCCAGGCCCGTCTAACCCGTCTAAATTGTTACGGGCATGAGTGAGGCTCTCGCGTATGAGGCCCTCCACTTGCAGGAGGGTCTCCTTGCCAAGCTCCCGTTTTGCGATTATCCCTCCAAGTGGGATGGGCTTGCCTGTGGTCTCTTCCCACCACAGCCCCATGTCCATCACCTGCGTAAGGCCGTAGCCCTTATATGTAAAGCGCCCCTCGTGTATTATGAGGCCCGCGTCCACCTCGCCCTCCTGCACTGCCTCCATTATCAGGTCAAAGGCCATGGGCACGACATTGTCCCCGAATGCCGGGTCAAAGAGCCTGAGCAACAGAAACGCCGTGGTGTTCATCCCGGGGATGGCTATCCTCTTGCCCCGAAGAGAGTCCATCTCCACAGGGCTCCGGGCCACGACCAGGGGGCCGCATCCACGCCCAAGCGCGCTACCGCTACGCAGCAGGCAGTAATCCTCAAGCACTTGCGTTATTACCCCGTAGGAGACCTTTGTCACGTCCAGCCTGCCTGAGGTTGCCATATAATTGAGAGTTTCCACGTCCTCAAGCCGCTCCTGAAACACCAGGGATGGGTCTCCCACAAGTCCCTTAGCAAGGGCGTGGAATATGAACGTATCGTTGGGGCATGGCGAATATCCAAGCGTTAGGGTGCTCATCTGAGGATTATAACCCGGCCCGGCCCCTGCCGCAACCGTTCCGCAGCTCTGCGACTAGC
>SDBV01004226.1_pt1 | contig 20796 bp, 17 predicted proteins | sample 2277081 | NCBI WGS metagenome assembly SDBV01 (sample SAMN10402039, study PRJNA504765) | marine sediment metagenome | isolation source: marine sediment core GS10_PC15, 223 cmbsf | place: Arctic Ocean: Southern Knipovich Ridge | collected 2010 | reverse complement strand
GTTTTTGAGCATATATTTTTGCATTAAATGCACAAGAAATTTTGGTTCCTTTTTGAGCTTTTCTCTCAAACCATTGAATAATGAGTGCACTTTGAGTCCAAGCGTAGGATCTTGTCCATGTTGCTTTAGCAAAAGTGAGCGCAGACAAAGCGTCAAACCATAGGGGCCATAGTCTGGAGAGATTTCCAAACGTTCAAACTCAAGTTGGTGAAGAGCCGATTCAATCTTTTTTTTCTCAAAACCCTCGTTACAAATTTTTTCAAGTGTCACACTTAAAAATTCTTGCACTTTTTCTTTTATGCCTTCTTTGCAGCCTTTTAATACTAAAACCAGAGGGATTTCACTCATGTCGGTTTCTAGAAAGAGGCTAGCCGTTTTACACAGTCCTGAGGTTAAAAGTGCATGCTTAAGAGGGGAGGCATCCGTGTCCATTAAGACAGTTTGTAAAAGTTGCAAGCCAAGCAAACTTTCTTGATCTTCGATAGGGCATGTCAAATAGGCAAGCGAATAGATGGCTGTGTCTTCGGTCTCCTGAGATAAAGGCACATCAATATGCACTTCTTTGGGTTCTTTGAAACGTGCCTGCTTAAGATTGGGAGCAATGGGCTTTAGGGGTTTGGCATTTTTTAACACATGCTCTTCTAAATAATCGAGCTCTTCTTCTAGAGGAATATCTCCATAGAAGTAGAAAATCGCACGTGAAGGTGCGTAAAACGTTTTGTGAAACTCTACTAATTCCTTGTGGCTTAAATTGGGGATTTCTTTTGGCTTGCCTCCGAAATCCACGCCATAACTAACATCAGGATAGAGGTGTTGAAAAAGGGTGTGGTAGAGTCTTTCGTCAATGCTACCATATGCTCCTTTCATTTCATTTAAAACAATTCCAGCATACTCCAAAGATTTAAGAGCTTCTTGGTCTTTTAATTCAAAACGCCAGCCTTCTTGCAAAAAACTTAATTCTTTGAGTTTGGGAAAAAAGACGGCATCGACATAGACATCAAGCAAATTGAAAAAGTCTTTTTTGACACAGCTTGCTGCAGGATAGAGTGTAAAATCAGGTCCTGTAAACGCATTCATGAATGTATTTAACGAACGGCGAGACATAGAAAAGAAGGGGTCTTTAACAGGATATTTTTCAGATCCACATAAAACAGTATGTTCTAAAATGTGTGCGACGCCATTAGATGACGAAGGGATGGTACGAAATCCTAAACAAAAGACATTTTCATGATCATCATTTTGAATCTTGATAATTTTTGTTTTTGTTTTTTCATGCTCAAGCTCGATAAAATTCAACTTGAGTTCTTCAATTTTATCAAAACGTGTGACTAAAAAACCTTTATATTTTGTATCTTTTTGAAACATAGACTTTGTTTTACCAAATTTTATTTGCAATGTCCATTTAAAATTGATACCTTGAGAAAAAAAAGGAGTAAGCAATGAAAGTAGATTGCGGAGTTTCACAAAAAGTTTGTAAACAAGTTGCAAAAGAGCTCAATGTATTTTTAGCCAATAGTTATATCCTGTATACAAAAACGCAAAATTTCCATTGGAATCTTGTTGATGCGAGATTCTACTCTATACATCTGCTTTTTGAAAAGCAATACCATGAACTACAAGAAGCGATCGATATGATCGCAGAAAAGATCCGCTCTCTTGGTGAAATGTCTCCAGGATCCATGAAAGAAATGCTAAAATTTGCCACTCTCAAAGAATCTTCAGCAAAGCTCAATGCTAACCAAATGCTAAAAACACTCCTCAAAGACCACGAATCTCTTTGTAAACAACTTTGTAAACTAATTAATTTAACGGGAAAGCTCAATGACCTTGGCACGCAAGACATGCTCATCGAGCGCTTACGTGTCCACGAGAAGCAAGCTTGGTTCTTGCGCTCGCATTTTTCTAAATAATTGATTGCGAAATATTTGCGTTTTTTCTCTGGATTTATCGGCAGTTTATCGGTATAATAAAGTTAGATTGAAATGCTGATAAAGTGCCGATATTATGCCGATAAAATTTAAGCCTAATTTTGTGATTACTCCTGAAGTTGCTAATGATCTCATCCGAATAGAGAAAGTCAAGGGAGACATTCAATACCTTTCGCTAACACCAAAAGTGCTGGCGAGCTTAAGAGAATCTGCAAAGCTTTACACCACGCATTATTCGACGATGATTGAGGGGAATCAGTTGCTGCCCTCAGAGATTGATCAAGTGCTTCAACACGAAGGACATTTCCCTGGTCGAGAACGAGATGAAAGAGAAGTGAAAGGATATTATGAAGCACTAAAAGAAGTAGAACAGTTTGCAGCAGAAAAAACTCTAGTTAATGAAAAAACCATCCAACTTCTTCATGCTTTACTAATGTCCTATGGAATAACACGTGTTAGACCTTCTGCTTACAGAGATGGACAAAATGTGATACGAGATGCTAGAACATCAGCCATCATTTACATGCCCCCAGAAGCAAAAGATGTCAGTGGACTTATGGAAGGATTGGTACAATGGATAAAAGAAAATTTGCATCAAATTCCATGTCCCATCGTTGCAGGCATTGCACATTATCAGATTGCAACGATTCATCCCTATTATGATGGAAATGGACGACTAGCCAGACTTGTTACCACCTTGATTTTACACCTAGGTGGCTATGATCTGAAAGGGCTGTACTCTCTTGAAGAGTATTATGCGCGTAATTTGCAAGCGTATTATGATGCAATTAGTGTAGGTCCTTCACACAACTATTATCTCGGTAGACAAGAGGCGGATATCACACATTGGATCGAATACATGATAAAAGGAATGGCTGTTGCCTTTGAAAATGTGTTAAGAAACATGGATGTGTCCAAAAATGATCCAGATGAACAACAATTTTTATACAAACTGGATCCAAAACAACGTAAAGTTTTGGAGCTTTTTTTAGAGTTTAATGAGATCACATCCAAACAAGTAGGGGAGCTTTTTGACCTGAGACCGCGGTCTGCGTCTGCTTTATGTAAAAAGTGGGTAGAGTGTGACTTTTTAAAAATCACAGACCCTTCCAATAAAAACAGGAAGTATCAACTTTGTAACGAATTTAAGTTGAAGAATTGAATTTAAAATTTTATTTTTAATTCAAATATACTTATCGCATCCACGAGAAGCAAGCTTGGTTTCTGCGCTCCCATTTTTCTAAGTAGTTGATTTTCAGTCGTATTTAAAAATTTTTCTTCTTGATTTTTATTTGAATAGCAAGTAAAATGGGGGCTATTAAATTCAATAAAGATAGATAATGGCAACAAATATAAAAAGGCAAGTCGCTCAATTATTAGGTCTACCACGTATTCAACCAGCATTAGATTTCCAAAGTGATATGACAGAGATCTATTTAGGGGACGGAACACAAAGAGCTACAAGTATCGAACATTTACGTGATGCGGTGATTGCATCCAATATGCAAGCTAATAAAGCAGAAATGAGAATTTTTGGACAATTAGAGTCAATTCAATTTTCTTTTGGAGAACGTTTTTCATTGATATATTGGAAAAATCCAGAAAGAACCATTGTTTGGAAAAGAATGCTAAAAACAGCACTCATTGCAGGATGCATTCTATTCGTTGATGTTGCAATCTTTACTTTTTTCAAGGGTGCTAAGCAAAATAGATTGTTTTATGCCATATTTTTTCTCTTAAATGCAGTCGCTGTTAGACAGTGTGTTTTATCTCATAAAGCACTAAAACAGCGAACCAAAACAACACTTGAAGAAACATTAGAAGAGGTTTTTACTCAACATATTATCATCAAACCCTCTTCACAATCGCAAGTAGATGCAAGTTTCGAATTAGGGAATGAAAAGAAAGAGGATGGCAACTATTTTAGCCCTTTATTAGTTGAAGAGATACCATTAAGTGATATTACATACCCGCGCTATATTCTTATTGGTAAAAATCTTTTTCTAATTCAAGAAGCTCTTCAAGCGATGTTAACACGCGAAAATTGTTTCAACAAAGAAATCCCTCATCCTATGGAAGTTCGTTCTTTAGATGGAGCAGAAGAAAAAGCCTTTTTAGACACACTACAAGATCTTTTGTGTATACAAAATGCACAAGATCTTTTGAATTTATGGAATGTAAGGTCTGATTTTCTGGATGAATGTGAAGCAAAGGTTCGAAGAGATATTGTATACTTCCAGCTGGACGGTGTTGCACAAGCCACAGTATTGCAAAGTGTGAAAAATAAAGTCGCCTGTTATGTAAGAGTGACAAAATTTTATCACCTAATTGGTCAAAAAGCATTTGATCAGTTTTTTGGAAATATGAAAAAATACGTGATTCAACCAAACACTTACGTCACACTCGAAACAACATCAGGAGATATTGTCATCGACCTTGCAGCGGGTTAATCACCACTGCAAATTTGAAGCCGACTGATATTCATTCACTCGTGTTTCGAAAAAGTTTTTCTCTTTACCAAGATCGATTGTTTCACTCATCCAAGGAAATGGCGTTTTGGCATTAGGCCACTGGGCTTTAAAACCAATACGCTCCAAACGTCGATTTCCAATGTAATGCACATATTCTGTAAACATGTCGGCGTTGAGTCCCAAAATTCCTGTAGGAAGACAGTCTTTGGCATACAGAATTTCTAAATCGACTGCTTTTTTAATGAGCTCGAGCATTTCGTTTTGAAATTCAGGTGTCCAGATTTCGGGATTTTCTTCTTTGATACCGTTGATCAGATCGATGCCAAAATTCAAGTGGATGGTTTCGTCGCGCAAAATGTATTGAAACTGCTCGCCAATGCCGGTCATTTTATTTTGGCGATGGAAAGACAAGATCATCGCAAAGCCAGAATAGAAAAAGATGCCTTCCATGATGACGTAGTACGCAATGAGATTTTTTATAAAGAGCTGTTTTCCTTTTAAAGTGTCTGTGGAAAAATTACCCTCCATCATCTCTTTTGTGATCTCCATCTCAAACTGATCTTTTGCATGTATGGAATTAATTTCGTTGTACATGTTGAAGATTTCACCTTCATCAAGATTGAGCGATTCGACAATGTAGTGGAAAGTGTGCGTGTGGATCGCTTCTTCAAAGGCTTGGCGCAGCAAGTATTGTCGGCATTCTGGATTGGTGACATGTTCGAAAATGGCCAAAACGATGTTGTTAGCAACAAGGCTTTCTGCTGTCGAAAAGAATCCAAGATTGCGCATGATCACCAAACGTTCTTGTTTGGATAATTTATCCGATTTCCAAAGTTCAATATCTTTTGCCATGGGCACTTCTGTTGGCATCCAATGATTGGCACATCCATTGAGGTAGTGCTCCCACGCCCATTTGTATTTTAGAGGCATGAGTTGGTTTACATCCACCGCATTACAATTAATGAGGCGTTTATCTTTGGCTTCAAATCGTCCTGGCATAGTTGGCTCCTTCATTGATTCATGTTATTGACAGCTTTCACATCCTTCATCGAGACTGCAACTGGGCGCATCTCGATTCACTTGCACCCTTGCAGATGGCGACTCGTTTTTCATCCATCTGGGCTGCAGGCCGCGCTTGTTAATATCTGTTGTGGATTTTTCTACTTGGGTCGCTCCTAGAGTTCGACAATAGTATGTTGTCTTCAATCCTTTTTGCCAAGCGAGCATGTACATCTCACTCATTTTTTTACCGCTGGGTTGGTCAAGGTAAAGGTTTAAAGACTGTCCCATATCAATCCATTTTTGTCTTTTTGCTGCTGCATCAATGAGCCATTCTGCTTCAATTTCAAATGCGGTTAAAAAGACTTGCTTGATTTCTTGTGGAATACGCGCAATTTCTTGGATCGATCCATCAAAGTATTTTAAATCATCGATCATTTCATCATCCCACATGTTGAGCTTTTTGAGCTTGTTGACAAGGTAGTTATTTGGCACGGTAAATTCACCAGACAGATTGGATTTGACAAAGAGATGTTTGTAGGTCGGCTCAATCGAAGCGGTAATACCTGCAATATTTGCGATCGTGGCTGTCGGTGCAATCGCCATACAGTTGGAATTTCTCATGCCGTGTTTTTTGATCGATTCTCTAACAACAGACCAATCTAATGTAGAAGAAAAATCCAAATCGACAAATGCCTCGCCGCGTTCTTTTTTCAAAAGCTCCTGCGTGTCTAAAGGCAAATAGCCACGCTCCCATTTGGAGCCTTTGTAAGAGAAGTAAGTGCCTTTTTCCTGAGCGAGCTTTGATGAAGCAAGCAGTGCAAAATAACTCATGTTTTCCATGATTTGGTCTGCGAGTTGCACAGCTTCATAAGAGGCGTAAGAGATGTTTTGCATGTACAAGATATCTTGAAAACCCATGAGTCCAAGCCCAATGGGACGATGTTTTGAGTTTGCGTGTTCTGTCTGCTCGATGGGATAGAAGTTGATATTGATCACATTGTCAAGCATGCGAATGGCAGTTGTGATGGTCTTTTCAAGCTTTTTGGTATCAAGTCCCTTTTCATTAAAATGCTCAGCGAGATTCACAGATCCGAGATTACACACAGCAGTCTCCTCTTGCGATGTGTTAAGTAAAATTTCTGTGCACAAATTGGAAGAATGCACCACACCACAATGATCTTGAGGAGAACGGATATTACTTGGATCTTTAAAGGTGATCCAAGGATGTCCCGTTTCAAACAGCATGCTAAGCATTTTTCTCCACAAATCAAATGCATCCATGCGTTTGAACAACTTAATGGTTCCATCGTCTGCCATTTTTTCATATTCCATATAGCGTGTTTCAAATGCCTGTCCATACAAATCATGCAAATCAGGCACATCGCTTGGAGAAAAGAGCGTCCACGTTCCTTTTTGCTGCACGCGTTTCATAAAGAGATCGGGGATCCAATTGGCGGTGTTCATGTCGTGTGTGCGCCGTCTTTCATCGCCTGTGTTTTTGCGCAACTCTAGAAAATCTTCAATGTCTAAGTGCCATGTTTCCAAATAACAGCACAGCGCGCCTTTGCGCTTTCCGCCTTGGTTGACAGCCACGGCTGTGTCATTGGCGACTTTCAGGAACGGAATGACGCCCTGACTCTTTCCATTTGTGCCCTTGATCCATGCACCAGTAGCTCTCACATTTGTCCAATCGTTTCCAAGTCCGCCAGCCCATTTAGAAAGTCTTGCATCATCTGAAATGGTTTTGAAAATATCGATGAGATCATCTTGCACAGTGGATAAGAAGCAAGAAGAGAGCTGGGAGCGATTTGTTGCAGAATTAAAGAGTGTGGGTGTGGATGCAAGGTACTCAAATTTGGATAAAACATTGTAAAATTCAATCGCCCATTTTTCTTTTTCTGTTTCATCGATGCTCAAACCCATTGCCACGCGCATCCAAAAGATTTGGGGCGTTTCTTGGCGTACATCATCTTTATGAATAAAATAGCGATCATAGAGAGTTTGCATTCCTAAATAATCGAATTGCAAATCACGTGAAAAATCGAGTACTTGGCCAAGTTTTTCCAAATCAAAATCCAATATTTTAGGTGATAAGAACTCATCACTTACTGCTTGCTTGAAATAGGTTTTAAAATAGTCACGCTGCACTTTTTCAATCGATTTATCATGGGCTTCATATCCTAATACTTCGCGATACGTTTTGTCGAGAAGTAGGCGTGCGGCGAATTTTGAATAGACAGGATCTTCCTCAATTTTTGCTTTTGCAGCCATGATGATCGCCTGATCGACCTCTTCTTCTTTGATGCCTTCGTAGAAATTTAAAAGCGCACTTTCTAAAAGCGCATCTACATCCACGTTAAGATTTTTTGCAGCAAAATGCATGCGTTTTTTCAGTGTTTTTTTATACAGTTTTTTTGTTTGGCCCTCGTGCGTGGTGACCATGAAGATTTTTTCATCTTTGGTGTGATGCTCTTCTTCAATTTCCGTATTATGTTGCGTATGTTCAATGATGAGCATTTTTGCTAAAGTAAATAGTCCCTCTTCTGCCAAAATCTTTTCCATGATGTTTTGAATATCTTCTGCAGAGATTTCTTGTGTTTCATGTAGACGCGTCACATGATTTGTAATTTTTTGGACCAAAAAGTTAACGCTAGCGATACGTTTTGCTTCATCAAAATCAGTACTTTGTTGCAAAAGTCTATCTAACTTGGATGCGACTTTGATCGGATTGAATTTCACAGGCTCTGTGTGTCCTTTGCGATGCACCTCTATTTGAGAAGCTGCTCTTTTTGCCGCTCTTTCGTCACGATACAAAATGTAGGCCTTAGCAACATGGTGAAATCCTTGATCCATCAGAGTCACTTCGACCAAATCTTGGATGCCTTCGACGGTGAGCGTCGTGCCTTTTTCAAACATCTCTGTAATGCGTTCTTGTACACTTTTGCCAATATCTAATACATGCATCCAGTCTTCTTTTGGCAAAGCGGCTTCCTTGGCAATGCCTTTGGTTTCTTTGAATGCAGCTTCAATGGCCTGCACAATCCTCTCTCCTTTGAAAGGCACAATATTTCCATTTCTTTTGACAATGGTCATCTGAGTTGCTGTTTTAGACATAGAGCCTCTTGGTTAAAACGGTTCCCGATACTACATGTTGTATCTAACTAAAATATTAACTACCAAATATAGTATTTTTGATTTTTTTGTCTAGTATTTTTTTGTAATGGATTAAGGCTTAAGCATAAAAAAATCTTTTTTGAGTTCTTTTTCCAGAAGATGAGATTTTGGGTAGAGAAAAAACGCAAGCTGCTTATTATGTGTAATTTAGAAAAATGGCTGGAGTCAATATATTGCTTGTACTTAAAGATATTATTTTTTATAATTGGTTAGTTTTAAATGGAGGATTGATATGTTAACAGATTTTTTAACCCTAAGGCCTACCTATACTCAGCCTGGAGCAAATGGACTGGCAAGAGCATTTCATAATACGATTCAATACGTTGCATCTGCGCATTTTTTCTTTCCTGTTCATGAAGTTAGAATTCATCTAGCTGAAGAAAATTCTACATTAAGATACCACAAGGTTTCCTCTAATCTTGGGAGATTAGTTCATGGAGGCTTAGCTCTTGCTGCAATAGCTTTAGGATTTAAATATATAAGGCAAATGTCCTTTGTTGTGGCAGGTCTTCTAAGTGCAAAGTTTGTCAGTAATTTTTTGATGCGAAAGGACGTTGTAATTAGTAACTCTGAATTGGTTGTAATTAGTAACTCTGAAGTGGTTGAACTAGGTAGAAAGTATATACGTGGAATTACAAGATCCCAAAATTTAGCCAAAGCAGAAGCGTTATTCAAATATGCATTAGAAGCTGCGCAGGGTAAAGATGAAAGAAACGAAGCAATTGGGCGCTTACTTGACTTAGGTTCCGCTTACCAGAATGGTCAAGAAGCTATGCATGGTCAAGCTGCAATAGCACAAGATTTAGCCAAAGCAGAAGAATTATTCAAATATGCATTAGAAGCTGCGCAGGGTGAAGATGAAAGAGCGGCAGCAATTAGGGGTTTATTTGGCTTAGGTTCCGTTTACCAGAATGGCCAAGAAGCTATGCATGGTCAAGCTGCAATAGCACAAGATTTATCCAAAGCAGAAGAATTATTCAAGTATGCATTAGAAAAAGCAACGGGTGAAGAAGAAAGAGCGGCAGCAATTGGGCGCTTACTTGACTTGGGTTACGTTTACCAGAATGGCCAAGAAGCTATGCATGGTCAAGCTGCAATAGCACAAGATTTAGCCAAAGCAGAAGCGTTGTTAAGATATGTAGCAGATCATGCAGGTAGTAGTCCTGATCAAAAAAGTGCGGTTTTTGGAGCTTTAGTTGAATTGGGTAGAGCTTATCAGTACGGCGAAGAAGCTATGCATGGTCAAGCTGCAATAGCACAAGATTTAGCCAAAGCAGAAGAGTTATTCAAGTATGCATTAGAAAAAGCAACGGGTGAAGAAGAAAGAGCGGCAGCAATTGGGCGCTTACTTGACTTGGGCGTTTACCAGAATGGCCAAGAAGCTATGCATGGTCAAGCTGCAATACCCCAAAATTTATCCAAAGCAGGAGAGCTATATGCACTTGCAAAAGGGTATGGATCTGAAGAGGCTACAGAACTATTACGACGATTAAGCCAAGAATGGTACAGGTGGAGTTGCACCAAATCCAGCAAAAGCAGAAGATAAGATATGTGGCAGATCGTGCAAATAGTAGCCCCGCTCAAAAAAATGCAGCTTTTGATAACTTAGTTGCGTTGGGTCAAGTTTATGCAAACGGCACAACACCTGGAATTGCACGAGATTTAGCTAAAGCAGCGCATGTATTAAGATATGTAGCAGAACATGCAAATAGTAGTCCTGATCAAAGAGGTGCAGCGTTTGATGCATTGGTTCAAATAAGTCAAGAATTTACTGTCGAAGCAACCTCAGATTTAGGTTAAGCAGAAGTTCTATTTAGATATATTATAGAAAATGAAAGAAGTAGCGATGAGCAAAAAGCTCCAGCTCTTCGTGGTTTGGTTGACTTGAGTCTTATTTACATAGGGAAAAGAACACCGGGAGATTTAGCTCAAGCAAAAGAGTTATTAGTATATGTTGCTAAGCGTAGAAATGTTGAACAAAAAACTAGAGCTCTTCAAGCGTTACTTGATTTAAGTAGAACTCATATGAGTGGAGAAAGGCCGAATTTGGATCAAGCAAAAGATTTAGCTTGTCATGTAGTAGGGTTGGGAGAAGGCTTGCCTGTTCGAGTTGGAGGTTTTCGATTATTACTTGATTTAAGTGGAGCTTATATGAAGCAAAAAACTGTTAAGAGTTTAGAGGCGGCTGAAAAAATGTTAAAAGAGATTATCGATGAAAAAGTTCATGAGCAAACGATAGAAGCTTTTCGTTTATTAGCACAGCTTTATGCTATACCTGCCGCTGAAACATTATTGCGTAATCGTAACTCCATGAAAGATTTCTTAATAAAATTTGTCACTCCATCCGACAATGAAGAAGAAGCTCCAGCTGCCGCCGCCGCCGCTGCATCTGAGAGAACATATAGATATCAAAATACTTTGAGGAGTGGAAGACAAGCAGCAGCAGCAGCTGAAAGAACAGCGAGTGAAAAAACTATGGCTGAAAGAACTGCGGCTTATGATGTGATGTTTGTACTGGGAAAACTTTATATGCAAAATGGAATAAAACAGACAGTTTTAAGAACAAAACTCAATTTTTGGGATTCTGCTGACGAATTATATTTTTATATCCTTTCGAATGATCAAATGCATAATGATCAAAAAGTTTTAGTTGTTGATGCTTTTCTTGAGTTGAGTCAAGCTTGTTTATTAGATGAAAGGACACGACGAGATGAGGGATTGAATAGACTTATGGAACGAATAATAAGAACTGTTACAAACGCTGCTGAGGGAGAACAAAAAACTTTAGCTATTCAGACTTTTCTTGGATTGAGTCAAGCTTGTTCATCTTGTTTACCAGATAAAAAGATGCGAAGAGATGCGAATTTGGCTGGAATCATAGTAAGAGATGTTATAGACGTTGCTGAGGGAGAACAAAAAACTGAGTGTCTAAAACAACTTGTGGAGTTGGCGGCTATTTATGAGCGAGGTGATGGTGTAACTCTAGACTCATCCAAAGCAGAGGAGTTATATAGAGCTGCAGGAGAGGAAGGATCTCAAGAAGCTATTAAAGAATTGAAAAGTATGGCTCAATTGTATCGTAAAGGTATCGCTGTTGATGCAGATATACCTAGAGCCGAAAGACTAGAACAATTTGTTTCAAGTCATCAATTATAAAATAAAACATGTTAAAATGCGATGCCAAAGTTGCCGGATACTACTGGCTTTTTGATCTTGTCCTCGGTTTCTGAGGCTGCTGCAAGCGGATAGGAAATATCAAAACCAACAAAAGATTTGACACTATGCTTGGGCGCAATTTCAATACCAAGCGTGCCTTCTATGAGAATTCCTCTGAAGCGTTTTTCTTCGATGAAATTAGCATCAAGGGGACTGCCTTTTTGGGGGGTTGTGATCCAGCCATAACTGGGCCCAAAGCCAAAATAGATAGAGGCGGTAGATCTTGGCGTAATGAAGAATAAAAGCAGTATCTTGGGAATGGAAAAGTAGTACTCGTTAGAGCCCGTTTTGAAGCTTTTAGCCATCCAATTTACAGAAAGGTCGATACCCACGTGAGAATACTGGTAGCGCTTGCCAAGGCCCAAGGAGGGCATGGCTTGGGGGGTTGTGTTGTTGAAGGAAGTGCCAACACCCAATCTGATGTAGGTAAATTGATGTTTAATAGATTTTATTTTAATATCATCTTCAGAAATTTCGTACGTTTTTGCAAAAAGATTTATGCAAGATAATAATAGTAAAATTTTAATAACTTTTCCCCACATGATCGAGAGATTAAAGTAAAAAATCTTTTTTGTGAATCTTTTTTGTGAGGAGTTTTTTAAAAAAGTTGACAAAAAATACGTTTTTTAGTTTCATTCTTGCATACTTGCATTGCACGTAACCGTTGGTAACATGTCCAAAGAAGATAAGATTGTAGTTGATGGAGAAGTTCAAGAGCTTTTGCCAAATTTGCATTTTAAAGTGTTGTTAAAGAATGGAAGCTCTGTGATCGCTCATCTTTGTGGCAAAATGCGCATGAGAAATATCCGAGTATTGGTCGGTGATGTGGTGACTTTAGAAATGTCTCCCTATGATTTGACCAAAGGACGCATTGTGTATCGACAGCGATAAACCCAGAAATGCAAGTAGGTATTGATTTTTTTTAAGCTCTGAGGTAAATTGGGTAGTCTGAAAAGTAAAGCCCAGATAGCTCAGGGGTAGAGCACTTGCATGGTAAGCAAGCGGTCGTAGGTTCAATTCCTATTCTGGGCAAAGTGTAAAGAAACATTTAAGTCGGAGGAAAATTCGATGGCAAAAGAAGCCTTTAAACGCACAAAACCACACGTTAACATTGGAACTATTGGACACGTTGATCATGGTAAGACAACGCTTACTGCTGCAATTACAAAAGTCTTAGCAAAGAAAGGACAAGCGAACTACAAAGATTACGCTTCCATTGATAAGAGTCCAGAAGAAAAGGCGAGAGGAATTACGATCAATTCTACGCACGTTGAATATGAAACCGATAAACGTCACTACGCACACGTAGACTGTCCAGGACACGCTGACTATGTTAAAAATATGATTACAGGTGCTGCTCAAATGGATGGAGCGATTCTTGTCGTCGCTGCAACAGATGGTGCGATGCCTCAGACAAAAGAACACATTTTGCTAGCGCGTCAAGTGGGAGTGCCTCAGGTTGTCGTCTTTTTGAATAAATGTGATCAGATTGAAGCTGGAGATGAAGAGTTGATTGAACTTGTCGACATGGAACTAAGAGAATTGTTGGAAGAAAAAGGCTATAAAGATGTCGCCATTATTCATGGATCTGCTCTGAAAGCTATTGAAGGCGATGCAGAAGCAGAAAAACAAATAGAAGAATTACTGAACGCTGTGGATGAAAAAATCCCAACTCCAATACGTGAAATGGATAAACCTTTTCTTTTGCCTATTGAAGACGTCTTTTCTATTGCAGGAAGAGGAACTGTAGCGACAGGAAGAGTGGAAAGAGGACAAATTAAGGTCAATGAAAAGATTCAAATCGTTGGTTTGCGTGAAACAAGAGAAGCGGTTGTCACTGGTGTGGAAATGTTTAATAAATCAATGGACCACGCTGAAGCTGGAGAAAACGTGGGCGTGTTATTACGTGGTATTGATAAAAAAGATCTTGAAAGAGGAATGGTTTTAGTTGCGCCTGGATCTTGCAAACCACATACAAAATTTAAATGTGCGGTTTACGTGCTGACAAAAGATGAGGGTGGACGCCATAGCCCATTTTTCGGCGGATATCGACCACAGTTTTATTTTAGAACAACAGACGTGACAGGGACTGTAAAACTTCCTGAAGGAACAGAAATGGTGGTTCCTGGCGATAATACAGAATTTACCGTTGAATTGATCAAACCTATTGCGATGGAAAAAGGAATGCGTTTTGCGATTCGTGAGGGCGGTAGAACGGTTGGAGCGGGAACTGTTTCAGAGATTATTGAGTGATGTTACGCAATAAATTTTATTTAGAGAGGGAGCGAAAGAAACAAGATACAAATATTACAACGAAGTTCAACTATTTAGTTGGACGAGGAGTAATTTGCAGTAGGTTGTTTCTTGCAGCCCTCTTATAAATTAAAGTTGGGGACGTAAGATCGCTTAGGTAGATGGGTGTGTAGCTCAGCTGGTAGAGCAGCGATCTCCAAAGTCGCCGGTCGGGGGTTCGATCCCCTCCGCACTCGTAGATAAGGCAAAGGATGAATGTAACGAACATAAAGAATGTTTTGAAAAATAAAAACAAATCAGGCTTCTCGACATTTATTGATGAAACGAGAGGCGAAATAAAAAAGATTAAGTGGTGTACGCGAAAAGAAGTTTTGAAGTACGCCCGGATTGTGATCACTTCCGCACTAGTTGTGGGATTTGTCACATATTTTGCAGATGTAATCATCCAAGGGACACTTAGGGGATTGCATTGGCTATTTAGAGTATTTTTTTAAACGATGCAGCAAGATATAATACACATGACACAATGGTACGTAGTACAGGTTTTATCTGGACAAGAAGATAAAGTAAAAAAACAAGTTCTTGAAAATAGAGCTAGTGTTTCCGGAATGCTTGAAGATGTTGAAGATGTGCTTGTGCCTAAAGAAAATGTAGCTGAAGTGAAAGCAGGACAGCAAAAGATTTCTGAAAAACGCATTTGGCCAGGTTACATTTTGATTAAAATGAATCTCACTGATGAGGTGTGGCATTATATTAAATCCATCAACGGGATTGTGGATTTTTTAGGTGGGGCAAAGCCCGCTCCATTAGCTCAAAAAGAAGTGGATGAAATCTTGCAAGATCTCGAGCAGAAAAAAGAAAAAGTGACACACAAGCACAAGCTTGAGATCGGTGAAAAAGTCAAAATTACAGATGGTGTGTTTATCAATTTTATTGGACAGATTTTAGAAGTCTATCATGAAAAAGGACGGCTTTCTGTGATGGTATCAATCTTTGGTCGTGACACAAGAGTGGATGATTTAGAATTTTGGCAAGTGGAAAAAATTGAAGAGGATGTAAATGGCTAAAAAGAAAGTTGCGAAGATAATTAAGTTGCAGATTTCTGCTGGAAAAGCAAACCCTGCGCCTCCTGTAGGAACCGCGCTAGGCCCTGCCGGAATTAATATTATGGGCTTTTGTACAGAGTTTAACAATGCAACAAAAGAACGTGTGGGAGATGTGTTGCCTGTTGTTATTACCGTGTATAAGGACAAAAGCTTTTCTTTTATCACAAAAGAACCCCCAGTTCCCAATTTGATTAAAGCAGAAATCAAACTTGAAAAAGGATCTGCAAATCCCAACCAGGAAAAAGTGGGACAATTAAAACGTTCGCAAGCGCGCAAAATTGCAAAACGCAAAATGCAAGATATGGGTGTTTTGAATGAAGACGGGGCTGTGGCAATGGTATGTGGAACAGCGCGTTCAATGGGAATTGATATTGAAGAGGATGAAGGATGAAACGATCAAAAAGACAAAAAAAAGCAGATGAAATAGTCGATGTCTCTAAATCTTATTCTATCGAAGAGGCCGTCGATCTTTTACAAAAATGTCCAAAGCCAAAGTTTGATGAAACAGTAGATATGGCTTTGAAATTGGGTGTGGATCCCAAAAAAGCAGACCAACAAGTGCGTGGAACCGTGCATCTTCCTCATGGAACAGGGAAAAAATTGCGTGTGGTTGTGTTTGCAAAAGAAGCGCAGGCAAAAGAAGCAATGGAAGCTGGAGCTGATTTTGCAGGGCATCAAGAATTGATTGATAAAATTAATTCAGGATGGCTTGAATTTGATGCTGTTGTAGCCACTCCTGATATGATGCGAGAAGTGGGAAAATTGGCAAAAATTTTGGGTCCAAGAGGATTAATGCCCTCCCCAAAAACAGGAAGCGTGACAACAGATGTAGCCAATGCGGTTAAAGAAATTAAGGCCGGAAAAGTGGAATTTAAAGTGAATAAGATGAGTGTGATTGACACAGGTGTAGGCAAATTGTCTTTCAAAAAAGAGCAGCTTGTAGAAAATATTAAAACACTTTTGGGTGCGATTCAAAAAGCGAGACCTGCAAGTGCGAAACATTATCTAAAATCTTTTGTGCTATCGTCCACAATGGGGCCTGGAATTAAAATTTTAAATAGGGAAATTCTGTAATGAGAAAAGACAAGCAATTACTATTAGATGAGATCAAGGGTTATGTGGATGAAAATAGTGAATTTGTCATTACGCGCTATCAAAAAATGGATGTGACTACCATCAATGATTTTAGAAGAGAGTTAACGAAAAAAAATGCATTTTTTGAAGTCGTCAAAAAAAGAATTTTAGCAAAAGCTTTAAATGAAGCAAAGATTCAAATTGAAGAACCCCTGCAAGGGCATATTGGTGTCGTATTTACAAAAGAAGACGCAACCGATTCGCTTAAAACAATTACAGATTTTGCAAAAGGTAATAAGAATGAAAACCTCGAGCTTTTAGCAGGGTTTATTGATGGAAAATCATTAGGAAAAGAAGAGATGGTCTGCTTGTCTAAGCTGCCTGGAAAAGACCAATTAAGAGCGCAGTTTTTAGGTGTATTGAGTGCACCTATGACAGAAACGTTAGGTGTGATGCAATCGCTCCTAACATCCATCATGATTCTTTTAGAAAATAAGATTAAAAAAGAAAGTAAACAATAGAGGTATACCGTGAGTAATGTAAGTGTAGAAGAATTGGTAGAATCGTTAAGTAGTCTATCAGTTCTAGATATGGCTAAATTAAAAGATTTATTACAAGAAAAATGGGGCGTTGAAGCAGTTGCAGCAGCACCTGTTGCTGTCGCAGCACCACAAGCTGGTGAAGCAGAAGCTGCAGCAGAATCTACAGAGTTTCAAGTCACACTTGCAGAAGCACCCGCTGATAAGAAAATGGCGATTATTAAGGTTGTCAGACAAATTACTGGACTTGGCCTTAAAGAATCCAAAGAAATAGCAGAAGGTGCGCCAAAAGTGTTGAAAGAAAGTGTCAATAAATCAGAAGCAGAGGAGATTAAAAAATCTGTCGAAGAGGCTGGTGGAAAGGCCACATTAAAAGGGCTCTAATTTCCCTTGAAGTCGTGTTTTTGTTGAAACACTACTTGGTATTTAGAAGAAATTTAAATGTTAGGAGATAGAGCATGCTAAGAAAGCCCCCACATCGGGTGAGTTTTGAGGATCGAAAGGAAATTATCGATCTTCCAAACCTTATTGAAGTTCAAATCAAATCTTATAAACAATTTCTTCAAATCGATGCCCTTCCTTTAGAAAGGGAAAATGTCGGTTTAGAAGAAGTGTTTAGGGAAGTTTTCCCCATCAGGTCGTATGATGAAAAAACAGTTTTAGAATATCTTTCGTACATCCTTGGAACACCGAAATATTCTCCAGAAGAATGTATCAAACGCGGAATTAGTTATAATGTGACGCTTAAGGTACGTTTAAAACTCACAGATGAAACAGGGATTAAAGAAGAAGAAGTCTACATGGGCACAATGCCCCTGATGACTTCTAAGGGAACCTTTGTGATTAATGGCGCAGAACGTGTGATCGTATCGCAGCTGCACAGATCTCCTGGGATTTCCTTTGAATACCAACTGCATGCTAAGGGCACACCTATTTATTCCTTTAGAATCATTCCATATAGAGGAAGTTGGTTAGAGGCATCTTTTGACATTAATGATAGCATTTTTATCTTTGTTGATCGTAAAAAAAGAAGACGCAAAATTCTTGCCACAACTTTTATTCGTACGTTAGGGTATTCTTCCGATGCAGACATCATTGAAGAATTTTTTAATACGGTGAAAGTGAAAATGAAATCTGAAAAAGATTTTGTAAAACTTGTGGGTAAAATTTTAGCAGAAGATGTGATTGATGAAGAATCTGGCGTGGTTTTTGGAAAAGCAAGCGAGAAACTCACAACAGCGATGCTCAAACGGATGTTGGATGCGGGGATTAAAGCGGTGCGTGTTGCAGAAAATGCTGATGAAACATCACCCATCATTAAGATGCTTGCAAAAGATCCGACCGATTCTTACGAAGCAGCACTCAAAGATTTTTATCGAAAAATTCGTCCAGGGGAACCTGCTACACTGTCAAACGCAAGAAGTGCGATGATGCGTCTTTTCTTCGATCCAAAACGTTATAACTTGGGAAAAGTAGGACGCTATAAAATCAGTCAAAAACTCAACTTTAAAATTAATGATGAGTCTTTAGAAATTGTCACATTGACAAAAGAAGATGTCATTTCAGCCGTTAAATATTTGATCTCTTTAAAGAACAGAGAAGAAGGATATGATGTTGACGATATTGATCATTTAGCAAACCGACGTGTGCGTTCTGTAGGTGAACTTGTCCAAAACCAGTGTCGTGTTGGACTTGCTAGAATGGAAAAAATGATTAAAGAACGTATGAACTTGTTTGATTTTTCAGCAGATACATTGACTCCTGGAAAAATTGTTTCTTCAAAAGCGTTAGCTGGTGTCTTAAAAGATTTCTTTGGACGCTCACAGCTGTCACAATTTATGGATCAAACCAATCCCGTGTCTGAACTGACGCATAAACGACGTCTATCTTCCTTAGGACCTGGAGGCTTGAACCGTGATCGCGCAGGATTTGAAGTGCGTGACGTGCATGTCTCTCACTATGGTAGAATTTGTCCTATTGAAACTCCAGAAGGACCCAACATTGGCTTGATCACATCGCTATCTGCATTTGCCAAAATTAACGAATTTGGATTTATTGAAACTCCTTATCGTATTGTGAAAGATGGTGTTGTCACAGAAGAAATCGAATACATGACAGCAGATCAAGAACAAAACTTTGTCATAGCGCAAGCTTCTGCTGAACTTGATGAGTTCAATATGTTTAAATATAAACAGTGTTGGGCGCGTTACAAAGGGGAATCTCTAGAAATTGACACATCCAAGGTCACTTACATGGATGTCTCATCCAAACAGCTCGTTTCTGTGGTTACAGGACTCATTCCATTTTTGGAGCATGATGATGCCAACCGTGCACTGATGGGATCCAATATGCAACGCCAAGCGGTACCTTTGTTAAAACCTGATGCTCCTATTGTAGGAACAGGTGTGGAAGCTCGAGCTGCAAAAGATTCGGGCGCTGTGGTGATTGCTGAAGAAGAAGGCACTGTGGAATATGTGGATGGAAATCGCATTGTCGTTGCACCTAAAAGCAATCCTGTTAAAAAGAAAGTGTATGAACTTAAAAAATTCATGCGTTCCAATAGTAATTCTTGCGTGAACCAAAAGCCTATTTGCCAAATTGGTGACAAGGTAAGCATCGGCGATGTCATCGCCGACGGTCCTGCTACCGAAAATGGAGAGATTGCACTTGGTAAAAACGTGCTTGTTGCCTTTATGCCATGGTGTGGATATAACTATGAGGATGCGATCATCATTTCAGAAAAATTACTGCGTGAAGATGCCTATAGTTCTATCTATATCGTAGAATTTGAATTGACCGCGCGAGATACAAAACTTGGAAAAGAAGAGATTACACGTGATATACCAAACGTCAGTGAAGAAGCTCTTGCAGACTTAGATGATGAAGGCATTATCCGTGTTGGAGCTGAAGTTAAACCAGGCGCTATTTTGGTAGGTAAAATTACGCCAAAAACGGAGACAGAATTAGCTCCAGAAGAAAGGCTTTTAAGAGCCATTTTTGGTGAAAAAGCAGCAGACGTAAAGGATGCATCACTGACCGTTCCTCCAGGCACAGAAGGCGTTATCATGGATGTCAAAGTCTTTACAAGACGTGATCGCTTATCAAAAACCGATGAAGATCTTGTGGAAGAAGCTTCTCGTGTCAAAGACTTGCGTGCAGAATACAAACAGCAAGAAAATGAGCTGATGTTAGAATTGCACGAAAAATTAGGCGCGCTTCTTTTAGATGAAAAAGCTCCAGGTGCCATCGTGCATAGAAAAACAGCAGAACTCATTGTTCAGGATGGACAAATCTTTACCCAAGAAATTTTAGAATTGATTGAAGATGAATCCATTGATGATTTATTGATGCCAGAAAATGAGATTTATAACACTTTGAAGCAAGTACTAGTTGCTCATGCACAAGCTCTTTTAAAACTCGAAACAGAGCATAAAACAGTGCTTGAACATACCAAAAAAGGGGATACAGATTTAGATCCTGGTGTTATTCGACAAGTTAAGGTGTACATTGCCACAATGCGTAAATTACAGGTAGGGGATAAAATGGCAGGACGCCATGGTAACAAAGGGGTCGTTTCTACCATTGTTCCTGAAGAAGATATGCCGTATCTATCAGATGGACAAACCATTGAAGTGATTTTAAATCCCTTGGGTGTGCCTTCTCGTATGAACATTGGACAAGTATTGGAAACACATTTGGGATTTGCTGCAAAAAAAGCGGGCATTTACGTCAAAAGTCCTATTTTTGAAGGTTTTCCAGAAGAACGTATTTGGGAAATGATGAAAGAACAAGGCCTTCCCGAAGATGGCAAGATGTATTTATATGATGGGCAATCAGGAGAAAGATTTGATAATACTGTCGTTGTGGGTTACATCTACATTTTGAAATTGTCTCACTTAGTCGCAGATAAAATTCACGCACGAGCTGTAGGGCCTTATTCTCTTGTGACGCAACAACCTTTGGGTGGTAAAGCTCAAATGGGGGGACAGCGTTTTGGAGAGATGGAGGTATGGGCCTTGGAAGCTTATGGAGC
>SDBV01004225.1_pt1 | contig 20800 bp, 15 predicted proteins | sample 2277081 | NCBI WGS metagenome assembly SDBV01 (sample SAMN10402039, study PRJNA504765) | marine sediment metagenome | isolation source: marine sediment core GS10_PC15, 223 cmbsf | place: Arctic Ocean: Southern Knipovich Ridge | collected 2010 | reverse complement strand
TTTCATAGTGTTTTAAATACGGCTTCAAATTTTCTTGCCTTATCCCGATAAAGCTTCATAAATTTTCATTGTCTTTAAAACACTATGAAAATTTTGATGCGAATGAATTATTAGAGGTCCCCTTTAGCTTTTCGACTTTTTCCTGACTCCCGACTCCCGTCTTCTAGCTTCTATCTTCAATCAATTTATTCAAGAAGACCAAACTATCTTCTGCTTGTTTTATGGCGCCGCATTCTACACTCAATATGATTTCCCTATCTAGTGGATCCAGAATATCCAGCACCTTGTTCCAGTCTACCACACCCTGGCCGCAGGCACAACCTACCGGAGTCCCGGTGACTTTTCCCCGGTCACTTTCGCTTTGGGCCATGCTGATGTCCTTGGCATGGACATGATACACCTGATCCTTCACCATCTCCAATCCTTCATAAGGGTCTTCAATTCCCGCCAGGTATGAATTGCCGGTATCCCAATTGACCCTTATCCATGGTGACTTCACCAGGTTTACTATTTTTAACAGCCCGGCAGCAGTTTTGGTATAGATTCCATGTGGTTCAATGCACACATATACCTGGTGCCTTCTTGCAACCATCTCTATTTTTCGAAGGGTATAATACATTACCTGATGTGCTTCTTCATCCGTCATCCAATCAGGTTTCACCATTTCATCAGTATTTACAAATTTGGCTCCCAGTGAGGAGGCCAGAACAATCGCCCTTGTCAATCTCGGAATGGCAGCTTCCGGTTTCATCAACGGACTGTGGCCACTGAGACTTCCGACTTTTATGCCCTGGGCATCGCATATTTCTTTCATTAATAATGGGTCTTCCTCCATAGAAAACGAGTGGAAATAATTTACCTCACTAAGCAATTCCCAACCGGTATGCACCATAGGTTCGATGTATTTGTATCCCAGGTCGGAAGCGATTTTTACTCCATCTACAAATGATTTATCAGCGCTTCGTACAAACTCCATGTTGACGGCAATTTTATATTTGCTAGACATATCAATCTTTATTTTTACAATAACAATTTATAATCCGATAATTGGTGGTTTACACTAAACTGTGTATGGTTCCCTCATCTCGCGAACAAACCAATTATTTGCTTCTTGATCGTCAACAACTTTACCCTGGATTGGATCCCAGGTAATTTTACGGCCTGTGCGAATCGCTATATTTCCCATATGACTTACGCAGTCAGAAAGAATTGCTTCATTCAGGGGATTGGTTTCTCCTATTTTCCCTTTTATCACATCAATAAATTCCTGCCCTGTCTTATCCCCATCATTGAAAATGCGACCATTCTTTGGGTCCCTTGGAATCTCCTGGAACTTTTTACTGATCTCGGGGACATTAGACTCAGCACTATGGCGGCCTACTGAAATCCATCCTTTGGTTCCGAAAAATGTAGTGGTATTGCCTTCTTTAGCTTTCCTATAATGCCATACATCTTTTGCTTCCACAACATCTGTGCTCAAAAACCGCATCTTTATACCTGAATCATATTCATAATTCAAATCCCATGAATAAATATTATTATAGATGCCTCCGGGCTCCCAAAAAGTCCCATTACCTTCACATGTATATTGCCCGTCCATCTGATCTTTCAATGCCCAAATCATGATATCAAGCGGATGAGCTCCCCATCCCCCCAAAAAGCCAATGCTATAATCCCACTGAAACCAGGAACTATTATTTGTTACACGGTCAGGGCAATATGGATTTAATGGAGCAGGACCGGACCACTTGTCATAATCAAAATTATCAGGTACAGGCGCTTCATGACATTGTGGGGATTCTACCGGATTCTTACCAGGCGCCCAGGCCTCAACACGTTCAATCTCTCCTATCTTACCATCTTGCACCATACCAACTGCCATCTTCATATGGTTCATTGCCCTTTGTTGAGTTCCATATTGAAACTTCACACCATTTGCTTTTACCTCTTTCTCTAATATTTTATAATTTGGATAGCTCAAACCAAGTGGCTTTGCCAATAAGATGTGTTTTCCAGCCCTGGCAGCTTTAATAGCCGCAGGCACGTGCCAATGGTCAGGTGTGGTAATGGCTACGGCATCTATATCACTCCTTTCCAATAGCTCTTCAAAATCAAGGTAGGGTTTACATTTTGGCGCTTTAATGCCTGTATCCTTATAAGTTTGATCCACGTATTTTGCAGCGCCTTCACGTCGAACCTGAAAAGGATCACATGTAGCTATATTCAATGAATCTGTAGTTGGCATTAACCAGCTCTTTAGTACACCGCTTCCCATACTCCCTACACCGATATGACCAATCTGAATATTGCTATTCGCACTCTTTGAGCAGGATGTTAAAATAGTTGGCACAGTAAAACCTAGCGCAAGTCCTTTACCGGCATTATTCAAAAAAGTTCTTCTTTTCATTGTCTTAGATTTATAGCTTTAAAAATTCTTTTATTGCATTAAATAATTCTCATAATCCTTATCAAGTACTTCTTTCCCCACAACACCGGGATAGAATTGTATTCTGTATTTCAGCTTCAGTTCATCCCCCTTTTTCATTAAATGAGGCTGATTGAAAATCGGTGCCGGACTGAAATAGTAAAATGGGTGATTCTCATTATCTGTCATGAACCAGGGCTCCGGGTAATTCAAATTTTTAACGTGCCCAAAAATTGCCGCACCAATTTTATCGCCTTGATTATTCCTCAATCCATAATATTTCCATGGCATAGGCTCTCCGTGTTTCATATCAGTTGATCCATCTGAATTGATGAATGAAGGTCCGAAAAGATCCTGACTGAAACGTATTGACAGACCAGCATATCCTCCGTAGTCTTTGCCGTTTTTTTCATGAGGCAATGGGGTTCGATTAAGTTCAACAGCATCTGCAACAGCGCTAAGTTCAAAATTATAATCAAGGTAAAACAGACCTTTTTCGCCTGGAGATGAAACGGTGACAATTCGGCGCTCCAATAATAGATCAGGACTATTTTTTTTGTGATATGCCAAATCAAGCTTAATGGTGCATGAAAAATCATCTCCTTTTTCCATGCTAATATTTCTCAACTCAGTGATGCCAATAAAATTAAAGGGAGCTACATCTTTACTTTGGTCATACTCCCAATAATTAACTCCATTAATAAATTTCCATGAATGCCAAAGTCCCAAATGCCATGGATGGTCTTCAGGGCTCAGCCAGGTAATTATTGAATTATTGATGTTAACCGGATGAAAGAAGGGCTTACCTTTTATAGTATTGAAATTATACTGCCAAATGATTTCATTATTATTTAGCAGAGCAAAAGTAGTATCCGTCTCAGCCCAGGAGTAATTCATGGATTTTATTGGCTTTTCTCTGGATAATGAAGCTGGGACAGGAATAGATACTTTGCCAGTCGCTGCCCATTCGGTACCTCTTAGCATTAGTGTTCGCCAGCCTGTGTTTTTCATTGCCCGAACATCATGACCCAGGATATTATGAAAGCTTCGTCCTTTTCCTAAAGTATTCCAGGTGACAACAGGCTCCATTTTTCCCCTTCCTTTATTTTCAGGATCGGAATATGCTTCGGCCAAAATATTGAGATCAGTGTGAGTTTGAGAATTTACCCACAACTCATCCGTGATCCAGAAATCGCTAATCCCTTTTGTGATTGGGTGGTCTTTATCTTTAAATACAACCTTATGAGGAGTGATTTTTCCGTGCTTTGTGCTATCACCCCAGGAAGACCCCACCAGTTGCTGATATGGCGCCCAATCATATAATGTAGAGCTGGCAGCATGAAACAACACAAAACCTCCGCCTTCTTTGATGAAGTTCATCAAACCTTCTTCAGCAGCTTTCGGCCACCTTATATCATGTTTCGGCCATGCCGTCCAATTACTTACTATAGCATCAAATTTATCGAAATGATCATAGTTGAGCGTATCAGGCGATTCTGTAATAGCTACATCAAATTTTTCGCTCTCCAGATACATCCTCTGCAGTTGTCGTGTGGTGGCTTCCCAATCATGATTATTGCTGCCACTCAGGATGAGCAAACTAATTTTTGCTTCAGGAAGCTGTTCTTTATTCGTGCAATAGGAGCATAAAAATATAGACGCCAGAATCAGATAAATTCTCATAATAAAAAAATGGTGTTTTCAAACTATTAAAGCTTTTCAATAAGCAAATACGAATATACAAGTATTTTATTTGAATGCTATTTGGTCAGTTTTCAAATGCCCCGACCTTTTACCCTTTAACCTTTTGCCTTTTAGCTTTCTGCATTTAGCCTTTACCTTTCACGTCACCGCATTTGTAATTTCCTTAAATGACCTTTGATAAGGCTGCCCATAGAATTCGTCAAAGTTTTTCGAAAAGGTTTCATGACAATAGCGGGCATAATTATCGTTGTCCTGGGCCAAAAGTATTTTAACCTTCAACTCAAAAGCTTTTTCGTTTACCGGATCGGAAATATGAATTCGATCGATGATTTGCAAAATCAACTGGGCATGTCGCTCGTGATCCAGAAGGCCAATATATTTTAATAGTAGGTCTATAACACGGTAATCGACATATCCTTTGATGTCGTCCATCCACTCATAGCTTTCATTTTTTACGATTTGCCCATCTTCTACTATTTGGAATAGCTTGTAGTAATAATCGAGGCTGTTAAATTGTGGTTTTCCCAGTAAATCAATGCATTCGAAATAGTCGCAATAGGCATTGTCCGACAACTGAACCGTCCAGCGGTCTCGATTAAAAAGAATTTCAATTTTATTGATTTGTTCTAAAATTAGCCTCAATTTTCTGATGGTGACTCCCCTGCTGTTTTTTGCGTTTTTACTAGTTTGTTCGGGCCAGACAATATTTGTGAGTTCTTCTGTGGTAATCCCATTCTTTGATTTTGTAGAATGAAGAAGAATCACTAAAAACAAAGACTTAATTTTTGGGGTAAACTCATAGGTGATCTCAACAGCTTCCTTGTTAAACACTTTGAAAGCGCCAAACAGTTTAATGACATTTTTGCCTTTTTCGGTGTTTGCTGACTTTCGGGAAACAGAAACATCTCCACCAAAAGTATCAAGCTGTTTGTTTTGACCTGAAGCTCCGCTGAACAATGATTTTTTAGATTTTCTTTTATAAATCAGTATGCCGGCAATTACGGCAAAAAGAAAAACTGTAATACCGACTATCAACAAAATCAGGGAGTTAATATCTTTCTTAGGATAAATAGGTACGACATCCATGGCCAGGTTAAATATTTCCTGATCTCCAAGTGGTCTATCCCAAATGGCCAGATCATCCATTTCTCCATTGAAAAAGGCCCTCCAGCCGAAGGAGGCATTTCCAATAATAATGTCTTCTTTCCCCTGATATGGAGGATGCCCTAACGATTTATTGTCGATTTTTCCATTCACAAAAATGGCTTGTTCGCCGTTGAGCTTATTGTAGCGTGCTACAATATGGTACCAAATCCCTTCCTGCAATTTTACATGCCCCTGTATGTCATTAGCATAAAAGCCAAAATAGGGTTTGTTTTCTCTGATCGTAAAATGAATACCTTCCTGATACGACCTGACCGTGGTACCCAAAATCGAATTGTCAATATTTTCATTTGAATCAAGTTTGACCCAGGCGCTAATGGTAAAATCATGGTCCCTGAGACTCAGCTTTTCAGCCTTCGGAAGAACGATATAACTGTTGCCTGCAAATTTTGCTATGTTTCCGCGTTGTTGATCATTATTGAAATTGACACGAGCAACCTTTCCATGATTTTTATTCAAACTTTCATCGCGAGCTGCTTTTTCAAATGGATAAAAGGCCGTAAGACCGTTAGTGATTTCTCTTGGGTTTGCAATAAAATTTTGAATCAACGAGGTATTCGGTTCATCAAAAAATACTGACTCCGGTGTAAATCTGAAACCTGGAGCGCTTGGTTGAAGTGTTATTTTGTCTCCCGGTACGATAGGAAAAATATACTTTCCACTAGTTTGGCAATTTTCCCTATTCTGCCAACCCACATAATCGATCGTTTCCCTGTTGTATGTCAATCTGCCTTTTATGGTCTTAAAGGAACGCAAATTTGATATTATGGTCTGCATCCGCTCATTGTATTGATCCAGAAAGATAAAATTCGGAGCTTTACCCGTATTCCTCCAGAGTGACAAACAATGACTTAGTAAATAATGATTGGTGTTTTGATCAATGATGTAAACCGGATTTTTTTCAATTCTGTTCGAAGGGATATTGAAATCATTGATGATGAGCAGGTCATTTTTCGGGTCACCTTTCAAGAACTCACCCAAAAAATTTGGCGCTTCAAATAGTGAGAAATAAGGTTCCACGGCATAATCCCAAACATGGTGTAACCAATCCGGTTTATTAAAAATGGATTCCATGGTAAAGAGTACAATTCTTTTTTGCGATTGTACCATTTCATTTATCGTTGGCCAATCCGCGTTGTCGGGTTGCTGATGAAAATACTTTATAAGTCCCTTTTCCTCAAATACTTTCTTCAGGGTATCAATTGGCAGGTCAATATCTAAAAAGAATGTGAGTATGCGATCGGGATTATTATCCAGATATTCATTGACCTGATCAATGACGAAGGTGAAATCTTTCAGTTTGCCTTGATGTGTTTTGTATAAGATTTCAGCATTTTCATGATCCCACAAAAGATGAAAGCGAAAACCGCCAACATGTTGGCCGAGTAGTTGACGGACAGTTCTATTTTCAGTTCGTTGATAGTTTATATCCGAAAGATTGGAAATAAGTTGAATGGTTTGATCGTATGTGTTGGTTTTTCCACCGCTTTGTGCAAATGAATTTGTGAAACTGATGCCGATCAGAAACAAAAAAATATTCTATTTACGAAGCTTGCCAGCATAATTATTTACCGTCTTCACAAAAAAAATTAAATCAATTAAGCAGTTTTTTTGTTGAGAGTAAAGGTAATTGATTTATTGAATATTAGATGCCAATTCTCTTTGCGTTCAGTTTGCATCTTCTGATTTATTCAATACAAATTGAATTTACCTTCATAATTCCTTTAATTGTATACTGGATTGAAACTATAACGTACCTACTTATGGAAAAGAATATCTCAAGAAGGAAATTTATTAAAGCGTCTTCCACTGCTGTAGCCGCAATTTCGGCAGGAGGATTGTTGACTAATTGTACGAGTACCGGCACGATGATCGGAAAAAATAATATGCCTATGCGCGTTTTAGGTAAAACCGGTGAAAAGATATCTATCTTGGGTTATGGCTGTGGATCGCAATTTATGCTTATGCCGGATGGTGAATGGGAATCACATTTTGAACATGCATATAATTCGGGGATCAATTATTTTGATACCGCGTCAACTTACGGTCAAAATGACGAGGTATCCAGTGAAGAGCGTCTTGGCAGGATCATACCCGGTATCAGGAAGGATATTTTTTTATTGACAAAAATTCATGAGCGGAATCCGGATAAAGCAAAGGCAGAATTTGAACGCAGTTTAAAAAGATTGAAAACCGACCATGTGGATGTATTGCTGATTCATGCCGTTAGACCTGATGATGAACTTAAAAACATTGAGGAGGGGGTTTATAGTTTGATTTCAGAATTCAAGGCCCAGAAGATGGTTCGCTATATTGGATTTTCCAGTATGGACAGCGCGGACCGGTCAAAAGAATTGATTGATAATCTCGATTTTGATGTGACGCTTATGGCCATGAATGCAACCCAGTATGGTGACTTTGTTCAAAAAGCATTACCGGCAGCGCAGAAAAAAGAGTTGGGTGTCATCTCAATGAAAATTATGCGGAATATTATCGACAAAGGCATTGCAAAACCAGAAGAGCTGCTTCAATACAATTGGGATCTTCCCGGTGTTGCCGTGAATTTGGTAAGTCAAACGGGGATGGAACCACTGAATCAGAATATTGAAATCGCTCAAAAATATGGTAAAGAGTTGCAAACCAGATTGAATCGAGCAGAGCTGGAAACAAGGCTTGCCCATCTTGGAAACAGCGCAAATTTTGATTGGTCCCAGCCGGGATACTATGATGGAATGATGTGTTAATCTACTTAATAGAATTGTTTCTAAGATAATTTGCGTGAAAATTGTAGCTGAACAGATTGAAACATTTATCTTATCCTATTAATTGACGAACAGCCATAAATCAGTTTTTATTATGATTAAAATCATTTGTTAACCTTCATTTTATACTTTTTTTTGCATAAAAACTGTATTATTTGTTTTGCTTGAAAAAATGACGAGCAGGAAATAATAATTGAAATTTTTGATTTATAGCAAAATCAATTTAAAGATGTCTTAAATTTGCTACGGTTAAATGAATTTTGGATCTCTATTATAATTCAAGAGGATGAACATATTAAGTCAAATTATAAGTTATTCACTTCCAATACTTTACTTGCTGGTAATTTATGTGTATTACCTGATATTCTCAGGAAAATATAAATCACTTGTCAATAAAACCACGCCAATATTGATGGTGCTGGTAGTTTGTCACATTATTGAAATAATTACCAGGAATATTGCCCTTGGTACAATGCCTCTTTCCACCACCCATGATGCAAATGCTTTTATTGCCTTTTCCATTCTTGTGGTATATATGATCAGCGAGATGGGCCTTCAAAATAGAGGAGCCGGTTTATTCATTTTATCCTTTGCCTTGGTGTTTGATTTACTATCTGCGTTCAATATGAGTTGGGAACCGGAGACCAATGAGTTGCTGATAAACAAAACCTTCGCTATTCACGCATCCCTTTCTATCACAGGCTATACGGCGCTTTCATTGGCTGCCATTTACGCTCTGATGTACATTATTCAAAACAACAACCTTAAGAAAAGAAATTTAGGGAAATTGTTTCAGCAATTACCGGCGCTTACTTATTTAGAAAAAATGAGTTTGCGTTCTGTTGTCACAGGAATAGTATTATTAGGAATAGGAATCTTAACAGGGCATTATCAGGCCTATGTGATGATAGGAGATTTCTGGCCTACGGACATAAAAGTAATTCTATCTGATGTGGTATGGATTTTATATGTTGGCGGTTATATAGCAACCGTCATTAAAAGTTGGAGAGGAGAAAAAATGGCTTATTTGTCATTATATGGATTTTTAATACTTATTGTTGGTGGAGGGATCATCATTTATATGTCAGAATCCTTTCATAAGTTCAATTAAAAGCGAAGAGAGATGAGTGACCAAATTCCATTAGGATTAATTGGTATTTCACATAAAACTGCGGATGTTGAGATTAGGGAAAAAGTTGCCCTGAGTGAGGATGAGCAAAAAATTGCTGTAAAGTATCTTATAGAGGATTATCATGCCGATGGATGTATGATACTTTCTACCTGCAACCGTACGGAAGTTTATGTGAGTAACAATAAAATAGAATCGACAATTGAGCATATAAAATCCTGGTTGAATGAATTTAAAAATTGTTCTGAATATGCGGATGATTGTATTTCGTATACCCTAAAAGGTGATGCTGTCGTTGAGCATTTTTGCAATGTGTTATCAGGCCTTGACTCTCAAATAGTTGGTGAACAGCAAATTGTAGGCCAGGTAAAGGATAGTTATGAACTGACCCATAGCCTGAATGGGACCGATGCACTGATCAATAAGCTTTTCAATTTTGCTATGCAGGCCAAGAAGAAGGTGCATAACGACACCTTCCTTTCAGATGGCACCGTTTCGGTGAGTTTTGCAGGAGTGGAACTGGCAAGAAAGATATTCAGTGATCTGACAGACAAAAAAATATTACTGGTTGGTGCAGGGAAAACGGCTGAATTGGCGGCCTTTCATTTCCAGGAAAATGGGGTGTCAAACATCCATATCGTAAACAGGACCTTCGAGCGAGCTGAGGAATTAGCAGATAAGCTTAATGGGACAGCGCATCCTATAGAAGAGATGGCTGATGTGATGCTGGATACCGATATTGTAATTTCTGCCACAGCCAGTAAAGAGTATGTAGTGACTTCTGACTTTATAAAACCGATATCCAAAAAAAGGCATCATCGCCCTATATTTCTTATTGACTTGGCCATTCCAAGAGATATTGATCCTGCAATTGATAAAATCGACGGAGTGTTTTTATATAATCTGGATGACTTGCATGAAATTGTAAAGGCGAATTTGGAGAAACGGAAAAAGGAAATTCCAAAAGCATCAAAAATCATCGGTGAGTTTGTGGCTGAATTTAAGAAATGGGTCTCCATGAATTCTATGGCCAGTGTGGTAGGCAGACTTAAAAAGAAACTGGATGTGCTGAGGCTCAATGAAATGGATCGCTTGAAAGCCAAATTGCCGCAAAATGGATATAAAGCCGAAATTGATAATTTGACCGAAAGTATTATTAACAAAGTAGTGCGTCAACATGTTAAATCCTTGAAAAAAGCAGCTCACAATCCGGAAAAGTATAAGCAGCAAATTGAGATGATTCTCAATATTTATGAGTTGGATAATGATAACTAGAATGAGATAATGGGAATAAATACTAAAATACCGGTAGACATAGAATTGTTAAAAAAGTATGATAAGGCCGGGCCAAGGTATACCAGCTATCCAACCGCGCCCTATTTTCATGATGGTATTGGAGAAAAGGAATATCTGAAACATATCCACTTCGACAACAGCAATATCGAGGATCGGGATCTATCTCTTTATTTCCACATTCCCTTTTGCGATACACTTTGTTACTTCTGTGGGTGCAATATGATGGTCACCCACAACCAGAATAAAATTGAGCAATATATCGAATACCTCGAAAAAGAAATTATACTCCTGAAGCAGCACATTGACGATGACAGAAAAATTAGGCAGTTGCATTGGGGAGGGGGAACGCCAACCCATTTATCGCCGGATCAAATACGTCACTTAGGCGGAGTGATCAATAAATATTTTGACTTTACTGACAATGCTGAAGTAGGAGTGGAGATCGACCCAAGGGAGCTTACCAGAGATCACATGGTGGCTTTGAGTGAAGTTGGATTTAATCGTTGCAGTATGGGCATTCAGGATTTTGATCCTAAGGTTCAAAAGGCCGTAAATAGAATTCAGCCTGAAGACATTACTAATGATGCAGTTAGGTGGTCGAGGGAATTGGGCTTTAGTAGCATTAACCTCGATTTGATGTATGGCTTGCCACATCAAAATCTCGTTACCTATTCGGAGACAATTGATAAGGTATTGAAAATGAATCCTGATCGATTGGCTGTTTTTAATTATGCGCATCTGCCAAATATGATTAAACATCAGCAACTCATTAATGAAGCTTGGCTGCCCAGTGCGGATCAGAAACTCGAATTGTTGAAACTGAGTATTGAGAAGCTTAATGACGCCGGATATGTATATATAGGTATGGATCATTTTGCCAAACCTGATGATGAATTGACCATTGCCATGGAAAACGGGACACTTTACCGCAATTTTCAAGGCTACTCGACACATGCAGGGATCAATCTTATTGCGATCGGAATTACCGGCATTGGTATGCTTTCGGATGTATATGTTCAGAACTACAAGAAACTAGACGACTATTATAAGGCCATAGACAACAATCAACTTCCGGTGATGCGTGGGATTACCCTCAATGAGGATGACCAATTGCGCAGGGAAGTAATCACAGAACTGATGTGCAATTTCAGATTGGACAAATCTAAATTTGAATCTAAATACAAGATTCATTTCGATGATTATTTTGCCGATGCGCTTATGAATTTAAAGTCACTTGAGGAGGACAAACTAATAGAATTGGGCAAAGATCAATTGAAAGTCACAGACATAGGCCGTTTGCTGATCAGAAATATCGTCTTGAATTTCGATTATTATCTTATGAGTAAGCAGGGTGATAAGCCTCAATTCTCAAGGACGGTATAGATTGAGGTGATACAGTTACCGAAGTTCAGATTTATTTTGCCTTAATCTTACGTTTTGAGTCAAAAAACGTAATAGAGATAGATCATTTGTTACTTGACTTGTGTGAATAACTTATACAGACCGTAATCAGGCAAATTCCAATTTTTAGCACATTATATTTGCTCCATGATCCATTGTTAAGTTTAATGTATTGACATTAAATATTTTACATCAGGTTTATTGCGCTGTCAAATGTTGAGTGCTATTTATTTTTCGCATACCCTGATATTTCATTTAAATAATCCCTGATTTATATCAGGTTTTTTATGTAAGAATAATCACTTACAAAGCTGTTCATGTTCATAAAATGATTTGCCTGCGTCTATTTGTTTTGTGGCATCAAAAGAATTTTTTCAAACAAAAGTAAAAACATGAAACAATTTATTAATTATTTGTTTATTGCAGCGATTGCAATAATCTCATTCAATTGCGATAGCGATGAGAGTGAAGTGGTAGATCCGGGAACTAGCTCAAGCGAGCTACTAGTTGCTCAATTTGAAGCTGCTCCAACTTTGGATGGTACAATTGACGAAATTTGGGCAACTGCTCCTAAATTAGAAACTACTGCCGAGGTTCCTAATTTAGGAGCAAGACTAACTCACTTAAATAGTGATGGCGAAGGTGTAGAAGAAGATCTTGGTTTATTCTATCCGTATTCAGGTGAAACAGAGAATTTCACGATGAGAAGTGGTATTTCCGGAGACGAAATTTTCTTCCTAATCGAGTGGGATGATGCTGAAGATAGCAAAGACAGACAATCCTGGTATTTTGATTTTGAATTGAAAACATGGAAAGGTGAGCATAAATATGCCAACACTGCTGACGATAAGTTCTACGAAGACAAATTTGCTTTCTTATTCCCAATTGGTGAAGTAGCAGGATTTAGTACTGCCACATGTTATGCAACATGTCATACTGTTTCAAATATCACCACAGCAAAAGACAAGCACACCAGACATTATTTGACTGGCGAAAACGAAAAGGTTGATATGTGGCACTGGAAACGTGTAAGAGGAACTTACAACGACAAAGTGGATGACCAGAAAATGGTATATGATGATCCGGCTGAAGGATCCAGTGCGAATGGTAGAGGTGGTGACCCGGACGGTGGAGCTGGATATGCTAACAACTCTCAAATCTTAAGCAATGGCGTTGAAGAAGTAAGTGTTCCTAAATATGTGATTCCAGGTGGAACGGATTATTACTGGATTGCTGAAGATGATGCTTCCGCTAAATTAATTACTGGTGTTGATGCTAATGGTGTACTTTCTTATGAAGGCGGAACAATTGATCCTTCTGAAGGCGGATATGAGCAAGGAAGTGGAGTTAATCGTATTCCAAGTATTATCACTAGCGCATTCACTGGAAACAGAGGAGATATTAGTGTCAAAGCTGTTCATACCGGTACGGGTTGGGTAGCAGAACTTAGCCGTAAGCTTAATACCGGAGATCCATACGATGTTGTATTTGATCCTTCAGTAGAATTGCCTTTCGGATTTGCGATCTTTAATAATGCTGCAATTGCTCACGCAATTAAGCCAAGCTTAACAATGAAATTTGAACAATAATATTCAACATTGTTAATAATAATTAGTGAAGAGGCATCAGCTTAACGTTGATGCCTTTTTTCGTTTAATCCTACTCGGATACTATACCTCAAGTCTACTTCCAACCATATATTAAAGAAGCTGTCTGATTTTTTAAGCGTATCAAAGAAATGGTTGTGCATGACAGTAGCATCATCAACTTCTAATTATTGATATATATCAATAAAATTCTTTTATATATCATGAAAAAACGAGATTAATTTAGGGGAGACTATTAAAAATGTCCTGATTGCTTCTTTAAATATTCTATTCTAGTACCTAACTTTGTGTCATACTTTTTTTGTGTGATATTTCAATTATATGTTATGAAGAGAGAGAACTGGTTAAATAAACTTGCAATACTATTATTAATTATTAGTGTTTCAAGTTGTACGTATTATCAAAATGATATATACGTTCCTCCTGTAGATACTGAACCTGAAGAATTGTCCTATATCGGATCTGAGCAATGCGCGGTATGTCACGCAGATAAATACAATACCTTTAAAGATACCGGACATCCTCATAAATTAATGAAAGTAGAAAATGGCGAAGCTCCCACCTACCCATTCACAACACTGGATTATTTGCCTCCATATTTCAAAAATGATTGGAACAACGTGTCTTATGTGATCGGTGGTTTTGCATGGAAGTATCGTTTTGTAGATAAGAATGGATATATCTATACCGGTGATGATGCACAATATAATTATCTGGATGAATCGATTGTTGGCTATCATGCCGATGAAGATCCTGGCACAAAAATGTATGATTGTGGAAGATGTCATACGACCGGGTGGAAAAGTGTAGACGAGGGGGGAGAACCTCAGGATGGTTTACCCGGTATGGCGGGTGAGTTTTTTGCCGGCGGTATTCATTGTGAACAATGTCATGGAATGGGAAGTGATCATGCAAAGTCCATGTCTCCTGAAGATATTAGCATAAACAGGGAATCAACCGAATGTGGCTTATGCCATTACAGAAATGAAGACCATACCATAGCAGCTTCCGGCGGATTTATTAAGCACCACGAGCAATATGATGAAATGATCTCCGCAGGTCATGCAGATCGAAGTTGTAATGATTGTCATGATCCGCACGTAACAGTGAAGCACGGTCAGACAGGAGGCATCATTAAAGAGTGTACCGAGTGTCATGTAGATAAGAACAAGCCAACGCACGGTTTTGGTGAAAATGTTGCTACGTGCACCACCTGTCATATGAGCTATGCAACAAAATCCGGCGCAGCGCTCAATAAATATAGAGGCGATGTTAAAACACATATCTTTAAAATAAATCCAGCTGCTGATGGCGAAATGTTTAATGAAGATGGTTCACTCGCCAACGGATCTACTGGTGTTACCTTAAGCTATGTGTGTTATCAATGCCATAAAGATGCAGATGGTATTGGAGGAAGTCGATCATTTAAATCATTGGAACAGCTTTCAGCCAAGGCAACAGGATATCATAATTAGGAGGGAAAGTTTAGTTTAAATTATTTAAACTAAGTGATCATTGGAATAAAAAAAGGGGAGACTGCTCCCCTTTTTTAGGTTTAAAGGGTTGGTCAACACGGTGTTGGTAATGAAAAGCTGAACATTGATGTTTTCAGGTGGTATTGACTTCAATACTTCAGGAAAAAGTGAATAATGCCAAGGAAAGTTTCACTGTCCGTACTGCTTTTCTGGGGTAACAATATTATCCTTAAATTTACCAAAATGGATCGTACAGTCAACTAAATCCATCGTACAGTCAACTAAATCCATCGTACAGTCAACTAAATCCATCGTACAGTCAACTAAATCGTACCTGCAGTCAACAAAATTGAACGTACAGTGAACTTTATCCAATTGACATCCAACTAAATCGAGCGAACAACTGACTAAACCATCGTGCAGCTGACTAAATCATCGTGCAGCTAACTAAATAGAGTGCGCGGTTAACTTTATCAAACTGACAACTAAATCGAGTATTCAACCGACTAAATCCATCAGAGTCATCTAAATCCATCCTACATTCATTATTATGAAATGTAATAGAGGTGGTGCAGTATTTTTTATTGAATATGCTCTTTTTAGGCTTGCTCAGATTAGCTTAAAATCAATAGATTCAATATGAAATTTAGTGGATAAGGGGTTTCTGAAAACAAATCGCAAATACCAAAACACAAATATCGCCTTCGCGAAGCTATGGCATAGCAAAGCAAGCCCCTTCCGGTGGGAGGATTTCTTCTATTCATTTTTCCTAATTAAAAACGATTGCTTTAGTGAATTTCTAGAATCCGCAATAGCTCGCATACTAATGAGGCTAATTTATAATTATTCTAAACTTGATGAATTGATTGAAAGCGGGTATTTGAGTGGCATAATTAATATTTGACAACTAAATTCAGTAAATAGTAAGACGCAGAAAATCAGACATATACAAGAAGTAAATTTTGTATCTCAATAAATACCGAACAAATATCAAAAATAAAATGACATATATCATATTAATCCTGCGAAACGTTAATTAGAATCTTAAATACACCTACGTTAATGGGATTTATATCAACTCTATCCGATTGGTAGAAGTACTCGCTGTTCGTACTTTTATACGCATAAAAATAAACTATAAACTGAATTTTAATATTTAACTTTTTCTAGATTATGAAAACGAACAAATTTTTTCAATTATTTACATTAGCCATTTGCGCAGTCGCATTTGCTTTTGTTACAGGATGTGAAGGGCCTGAAGGTCCTGTGGGGCCACAAGGTACTCAAGGTGATGCAGGCACTACCGGTGCTCAAGGCGAAAAAGGTGACGATGGCACTCCCGGAGTCGCTGGTAATGTGACATGTTTGGAATGTCACTCACAAGATTTCCGAGATGAAAAGTTAGAGGAATTTCATCGATCAGTTCATTTTGCAGGAGCAATTGCTGTTGACTATGCAGGTGGACGATCAGGTTGTGCAAGGTGTCACTCTCATGAAGGCTATCTCGAATTTGCACGAACTGGTACTGTTGCAGAAAACATTACACTCCCAAGTGCATGGGAATGCAGAACATGCCACGACATCCACACTACTTTTGAGCAGACAGACTTTGCATTTAGACTGGGAGAACCTGTTACTTTATTAGTTGGTGGAGCAGTTATAGACGGTGGAAATAATAATACGTGTATTAATTGTCACCAGTCACGAAAAGCGGTTACGAATTATGATATATATGTGAGAGATACAACAATGACAAGAAAGTTTACTGGTGATGATATTGCTGTGTATACAAACGCAGCAGTAGGACCAAATGGTTCTGCTACTTTGAATGCTACAAACGATACATTAACTGTTGTATTTGACATCCCTACTACTCATGCGTATATTAGTAGTACACACGCAGGACCACATCATGGCCCTCAAAGTAATGTATGGTCTGGATTAGGCGGAGTTGCTGACGGTGCTGCTTTTGCACAACACGCTCCTGGTTGCGTTGCATGTCACATGGGACCTGCCAGCGGTCATAGCTTCAAGATTAAAGAAGAGAATTGTGCGGAGTGTCACTCAACTGCTAAGTTACCAGGTTTGAAGTCTACCGAGGATAGAATTCACGCGCTTGGAGAAGATTTAGAAGCTATACATGCTGTACATTATGATGATGAAGCTTTCCACCCAATGTATGCTTCACTTCCAAAAGCTCAATTCAACGCTTGGTGGGACTTTATGGTACTTCTTGAAGATAGAAGTAAGGGTGCACATAATCCGGTTTATGTTGAGACACTTCTTTCCGGCGCAGAAAATGCAATGCCGTAGTAAAAAAGTGAATAACGATAAATTGTTATTATTCAGAGCTGCCCCAACAATGGGGCAGCTTTTTTTTATAGAAAATTATGGTTTTATAGACCGACCGTTAATAAATGATATGCAGCCTAAACTGGAATAAATAAATCTAATTTATACAGTGGAATAAGCACGAACTAGTGGAGACAGCACTAAGAAATTGATAGCAATTCGATAGCTTAAACATTTAAATATTGATCTTTATTTAGTCCCAAAATCCAAGAGGGTCAACACATTTATAGGTTTTTGGCTTCTGCTTGCGGATGATTCAGAAAAAATAGTTTATGTTTAGGATTAACCATGCCTGGCTATTTGTTCCAAAGCTTTTTGATCGAGGATGTTGATTTTTTGATCTACCATTTCAATAATTCCGTCTTCCTTAAACTCTTTCAATACGCGAATCGCACTTTCTTTTGTCATTGCAGTCAATTCAGCAAGATCCTGCTTCGAAACATGCTTTATTGATCCATTATTAAAAATTTGGCTGGTTAAATAGATGATGGATTCCGCCATCCGTCCTTCCATATTTTTTTGGGTAAGCACCGAAAACTGCTGGTAGGAATGGAGCACACGTCCTGAATATACTTTGATATATGCTTCCATAAACACCGAATTACTTCTTATCACAGACATAAAGGCATTGATATCGATAAAACAAGCTCCACAATCCGTGACAGCCATGAGCGATGAGTGATGTCGATGATCTATAAAAACGCCTACACCGCCATTCAGTTCATATTCCCTGGTATAGGTAAGTATTAAATTTTTTCCTTTGGGCCCCTCAATATAAATTTTTCCCAAGCCATCGTTTATAACTACAATATGTGTTAGTGGTGTGCCTTGTTTATAAATAATCTCCCCTGCTTTAAAGTTCACTTCCATTCTAGTCTTGTTAAGAGCGTCTAACTCACTTTCACTCAGCAAACTAAAAAGTGGATTTTGTTTAAAGCAATGCTTGCAATCCAAACACTTATAATCATTAATAAACTTTGCCATAAATCGTTTTCTATTAAAAATAGTATTGTTAAAAAAACACAGGTGTTGGTGATATCTTTTTATTCCCTATTAACGGTCGTGAAATTATTTGATATATATCATATAATCAATGACAATTATCATAAATATAGCAATTTATATCATAAAGTAGCGATAGGTAATCACTCAATTTTCGCTCAATTTTGTGATGATTTTTTTTTGCAAGTGTAAACGAAGTTTAATTATTTTGGGGTGCATTAAAAGTTTCAAACTTATTACTTAAATTTTTATCCGAGAAAAATATTATTATGAGAAAAATAATAAATACCATGGTGAGGCAATTAACAGGCAAGTTATTGTTTGTAATTATTTTTACCGGAGGAGGATTAGCTTCATGTACGTATTATGAAAATGATTATGATCCATTGGTGGTACCTGATGACTTAGGTTTTGAAGCGCATATTATTCCAATATTTGAAGGAAGTTGTAATAATGCCGGTTGTCATAGCGGAACAATTCCTCCTGATTTGCAAAGGGATGTAGCGTATAGAAACCTTATTCAGGGAGGCTATGTAACGGATACGGACGTTGCCGAAAACAATATTTTATATCAAAAAATCGATGGTGGATCTATGGAGGGTAATGCGACCGATCTTGATCGCCTCTATATCAAAGCATGGATCGAAGATGGAGCTCAAGACAATTAATTCAACAATAACGATAAAAATGATGAAAAAATTTACATACTTATTATTTAGCCTGATTATACTTTTTTCAACAGCTGTGAAGGCCCAGGATGAAGAAGAGAAGAAAAAATCAAAGCCGCAAAGAAAAGCATTTGAAAGTGCCGTACTTATCGACAATCAATCTGACGTAGTAAACTCTTCACAGACACTGGAATGGAATATTCAACACCGTTTCGGAACAATAGAAAATGGCGCTAGTGATCTTTTGGGAATGTTTGCCGCTTCGAATATTCGTTTGGGCTTTAGTTATACTCCTATTGATCGACTAGCCGTTGGGTTTGGAGTAAGTAAAATAGCAGTCACCAATCCATACGTCGATCTGAATGTGAAATATAAAATTTTGGAACAAACCAGGGAAAACGAGATGCCCGTGAACCTTACCTTTTACGGAAATGGAGCGATTGACACAAGGGACAAATCAAAATTTGATGAAGACTTGCATAGATTATCCTATTTCGGTCAGTTGATTTTATCGAGAAGGGTTTCCAAAAAATTCTCAGTACAAGGCACTTTTATGATGTCTCACTACAATGCGGTTGATTCATTATTCAGCAATGATATTTTTGCTTTAGGATTAGGGGCAAGATATAAAGTAAGTTCACAAGGCTCGATTTTATTTGAGTGGACCGAGCCCTTAAACAGCCATGATGTAAATGGTAATATACATGGAGCCATTCAACAGGATGCCGGTCCATATCGAAATATTGCAATTGCATATGAGGTAGGTACAAGCGCTCATGCTTTCCAAATAACTTTTGGAGTGTACAGAGGATTATTGCAGCAAAATAATCTGACATATAATACTAATCGGTCTGCAGAAGATTTCGGTAAATATGGTATGAAGTATTCCTTAGGCTTTAACATGACGCGTTTGTGGGGATTCTAAATTTTAAAATATAAAAAATAAAATTTGAATATGCATTACGTATTTGCCTGGTGCATAGTATCATTTTTCCTTTGCAATTAGTATATTGATAAAAATTATAAACAAATCAACCTAAAAACGTTGATTTGTTTTTTTGGCATAGTAATTGTTATTACATGATTACTTTTAAATACATACTTTAAATTTTTAAGACGATGAAAACTAAACTGAATTCAATTTTAACAATTGCTGTAGTTGCGGTATTTACCTTGACATTAGTAGCATTTACAGCTCCTCAAGATGATTGGGAAGTTCCGGCAAAATATAAAAGCATGGAAAATGAATTTGCCGGTGAAGATGAAGATGGAATAGGTGAAGATCTATTCAAACAACATTGCAGATCTTGTCATGGAAAAGAAGGATTTGGAGATGGTAGCAAATCCAAAGAGCTTGATACTGAACTGAGCGATATGACTTCAGAGGATGTTCAGGGACAAACTGATGGCGAGTTGTATTACAAAGCCTTTATTGGCCGTGATGAAATGCCAAACTTCGAAAAGAAAATCAGAGATGACGAAGATCGTTGGATGCTTATCAATTATTTAAGATCTCTGGCCGAATAGCATTAAGTAACAGTAAAAATTAATAAAGGCGCTCCAAAAGAGCGCCTTTTTTTTGTGTTCAGATAAAAGGAAGAGTATCTGTCGTTCAATTTGGGCTGGTTCCTTTTTTGAGTTGCTGAGTATGTAAATGTGTTTTTAGTATAATCCTGAAAGGATTAAAGATATTAACCTGAGTTCGATTTTAAAATAGAGCGTCATGCCGGAAAATTAAGCCCTAAATTTATAAAGGGCTTAATTTATCCGGTATCTAAAAGACTTGGTTAACTTAGATTGCGGATAATTTTCTTT
>SDBV01004224.1_pt1 | contig 20801 bp, 29 predicted proteins | sample 2277081 | NCBI WGS metagenome assembly SDBV01 (sample SAMN10402039, study PRJNA504765) | marine sediment metagenome | isolation source: marine sediment core GS10_PC15, 223 cmbsf | place: Arctic Ocean: Southern Knipovich Ridge | collected 2010 | reverse complement strand
CTCAAGAATTGTTGCATGTGGGAGAAGGAACAGATGCATCTGATATATCGGCAACTGATTTATTAGTAACAAGAGCTGGCCCAAGTAATTTATCAGTTAGAGACAGCACAAATGGTGTTGAGATATTTCTTTTTGCTTCTTCTGTTGGTGGAGTTACGGGAACTGTTACAAATGACCCCTTAAACATTCAGACTAACAACACTAGTGCTATTTTTATTGATGCTTTTCAGAATGTAGGAATTGGTATTACGACTCTCCCAACTAATGCAACCAAATTAACTATTGAAGACGGTTTAACATTCAAAGAGATTTCTGCCCCCACAGCAGATTTGACCTACGGCAAGATATGGACTGAGGCTAATAATGAGCTATTCTTTCAATCAGGGGATGGAGTTACTCATTTGCTTCATGGGGATATGTTCTCAAATATATGGTATCACGGTTCAACTACTGGTGCAATGACTGTTGAGGTAACAATTTCAGCTCAAAATGCTCTGGCTTTAATAAATTCTTTTACAGTTGTAGGCCATGAAGATGACTTATCTAATGTTATCGGTAGTTCAGCGAACAATAATTTAACGCTTTCTTCTATCGCTGGTGGAGAATATGAGATATCTTTTCATGGCTCCGTGACTGCAACAGGGGGAGCAGACAAACAAATGATGATTTGTTTAGGAATTACACTAGCTACTCCTAAAGACATTACTGATGTAACTGATGATTTAGTAACCCCGATTGTTATCACTTCAACGGCTCATGGTTTGGAAAATGGGGACATGGTTGAGATAGTAGGAGTACTAGGAAATACCGCAGCTAATGGCTCATTTATTGTATCTAGCAAGGCTAACGATACTTTTGAAATTATAGACCTGAGTGGTGGAGCTACTACGGGAAATGGGGATTTTAATCAAGGTTCGCCCACGGGAGACATTACTATAGCATATCCTGGTAATATGATAGTTCACCGTATGGTTAGAGGAGCTGATCTTGGAGCAATATCGGCCACTGGCCTCCACTTTCTTGCAAATAGTGATGTGTTGAGTGTATATGTAGCTAATCTTGATGGAACTACAAACTTAACAGTAGCAGCAATTAGCTTTGATGCATTTAGAATTGGAGACTAACATAAAAATGATTGGGGGTGAATATGAATATAGATAAATTATTAGAAGGAAAACAAAAACAATTAGAAGTGTTAGGTAGAGAAATAGCCCAATTACGAAAGATTTTACAGGAAAAACAAATAGAAGCAGTGAAATTAGATGGTGCTATTTCTGCTTTAAAGGAATTAAACACACCACCAGAGAAGAAATGATACAATAGAGTTAATGAAAATACCAAAGATACTCCAAAAAAATAAATATATGGTGGCTCCTCCACCTAAGCGACTACGAGTTTTCCGTAAGGAAAAACTAAAAGCCGATCTCAGTGGTGATTTAAGTAAATTAGTCAGTATTCTTATAAAAGATAAAGAAGCCAGTATCGACCACAAAACTTACTGGGATAACTTTATCACCAAAGCTACTAAAACTGAGAATGAAATTAAAACTATTACCAAAGAGTTGTTTAAAGAGCAGGAAGAAGAAGTCCTGCGAAACCTTGATAACATAAAATCCATAAAGGGTAAAGAAACCCAATTCCTCCAAAAGCTAGCAGACATGAACCGAGTATGGCTTTCTAAATTCCTTCCTTTTGTAAAAGAGTTGGTAATAAAAATAGGTGGGGAAAAACTAAACGAGGTAAACATCCTCGCTAATATCGACCTAACCACCCCTGCTATGCAGAGATTCTTCAATATAAAAGTAGCTAAGTTAGTAAGCGGTATCAACCGTACCACCAGAAAAGCACTGGCAAAAGAAATAGCCGAGGGGTTTTCTTTAGGAGAAGGCATACCAAAGATAAAGGCTAGAGTACAAAATGTATTTCAATTCGCTGATAAAACCAGAGCAGTAAGAATAGCCCGAACCGAAAGTATCAGAATATCAAACTTCTCGGCAACACAGGCTTTTATCCAGTCAGGAGTAGTTACCGGCAAGGAATGGCTTACTACTCTAGATGGTCGCCAAGACTTCGCCTGTGAAGAACTAGATGGAAAAATAGTCTCTATCAGCCGAAACTTCCTTAACGTCGGCGACACAATAAGCGCGGAAGGACAAGAGTTTGAGGTTGAAGTAGAGAACGTAGGCTACCCTCCTCTCCATGTTAGTTGTAGATGCACCTTGCTCCCCGTTGTTTTATGATATAATTAAGCCACATGGATAAACTTTTACATACTAAAGCAGAGATAAGTGTCAAAGACGAAGACGGCATGGTCGAGGGTGTAGTAGGCTCTACTGCCGTTATTGATAGACTAGGCGAGATTATCGAACAGGATGGTTGGGATTTAACTAATTATAAGAAAAACCCTGTAGTTCTTTGGGGGCATAATGTCCGTGAAGAACGACCACCTATAGGTAAAGCAGTTAAAGTTTGGTTAGATGGAGTAAGAAAAAAGAAACTCTCCTTTGATATAAAATTTGACCTTGCCGATGAATTTGCAGCCGAGATATATCGAAAAGTAAAAGAGGGTTTTCTTAGCACCGTCAGTGTCGGATTTCTACCTTTAGAAAACGAACCGATGAATAAAGACGATGGTGGCTTTTTCTCTCCTCAGCGTTATCTTAAACAAGAACTCCTAGAACTATCCTTCGTTCCGGTTCCAGCTAATCCAGAGGCATTAGCAGCATTTAAATCAATGGGTATTAAACCAATAAAATTAGAAGACCTTTATCCACTTGAGAGTTTGAATATTATTGAATACGAAGATAAAGGTATTGCCCCGATAACCGAACCTTGGGATGAACCAGGTGAAGTAGCCAAAGCGAAAGATTCAGATTTAGAAAAAATGGCTGCTTGGAAAAAGGATTTAGGTTATAAGTTTATTCATCACCGAGCTGAGGATCAGAAAGCAATATGGCGTGGAGTCGCTGCATCAATGGCCCTACTCTTAGGAGCTAAAGGCGGGGTAGATATACCCCAAGAAGATCGAGAAGGTGTTTATGAGCATCTAGCTAAACACTACCACGAGTTTGAAAAAGAACCGCCTGAATTTAAAATGGTAGAAAATCAAGTGTTAAAAGGACTGGATGAAGAAATAAATACTCTTTCTCTGGAACGAGAAGATAAATACCAAGTAAGACTGATTAAAAAACTTATTAATTTAAATAAACAGCGACCCGCTTCAAATTTAGAAAAAGAGATTATAACCGCTTTGAAGCAAATTGATAATGCCCTATTGAAAATGAAAGGTGGTGAAAAATAAAATGAGTCAAAAAGAATTAGAAGAAGACTTGAAAAAAGTCTTAGCAAAACATGGACTAAAGGCTGATGGTGATGACAAAGAAGACGCTGAGGAAGAAGAAAAGACCGATAACAGCGATCCAAAACCAGCAGAGTCTAATGAAAACGAAGGCAAAAGTTCTAAAATTGTGGCTAACTTAGTAGACAGCATAACGAGTAAACTATCAGATGCAGTAGCTAAAAAGAAAGGTTTCAGTGAAAGAGATGAAACCTCTTATAATGAAAACCTCAGAAGTAGGATTCTTACTCCTGGTGGTGAAATGAAAGAAGTTTCTTATCCTTCAAATCTTGGTAATTTAACCAAGGAAGAAAAGATTGTAACTTTCTTTAAAGCATTGATCTATTCGTCTGCTGATCCTAACAGCGCCCAAGTATTAAGAGCTTTGGTTGAAGGTACTGATGCCCAAGGTGGCTATTTAGTACCAGAGGAACTTCGTTCGGAAATTTTCCGTATCCTACCTGACTTTGCAGTCATGCGTAAGATAGCACGGGTAATTCCAATGGCTAGCCAAACACTATTACTTAATAGTTTGACCGCTAGACCAACAGCATACTGGACATCAGAGTACGCGTCTAAAGCGACTACTTCGGCAGAGTTTTCCCAGAAAACCCTTACTGCCAATGATTTAGTTTGTTTGATACCTGTAACTGACCAGCTTATTGCTGATGCCAACATCAACATCGTTCAGTTCATAATTGAAATCTTTGCTGAAACTATTGCTCGTGAAGAAGACAAGGCATTCTTTACCGGTAGTGGAACTGGCAGACCTAGAGGTATTAACCAGGAAACTCTTAGTACAAGAGCAGCTGGTGGTACTATCGACTTCGATGACATAATCGCTTTGATAGACCTAGTACCTCAAAGAGTTACTCAATCGGCTTCAAGTGCCTTTGTCGGTAGCCGAAGGGTTAAAAGATTGCTTAGAATACTCAAAGATGGTAATAACAACTACATTTGGCGAGATGGTGGTGCAATAACCGCCCCTGGAACCGATGGTCAAACCCGAAGGTTGCCAGACACGCTCTATGGATATCCTTTCCATGAGCAAAATGATGTCGCTGAAAGTGAACTTTACTTTGCAGATTGGAGGTTCTACATAATCGGTGACAGACAAGCTGTTTCCGTAAGAACCACTCAAGAGGGTGGTACAGCATGGAGGCGCAACGCTACTGAAATTAAAGCAGTAGAGCGAGTTGACGGTCGTGCAGTATTATTAACTCCGTTTGCAAAAATAACCGGAGCGTAAAGCTTGTAGGTTGACCTAGCCTCTCAGTGGAAAGTGAGGCTAGGATGAGCTTATGAGAAAAGTAAGAATGTTAGAAACCGATAAAGTAGTAACTGTCAGCAACAATATAGCCTTTGGCCTAGTAGATTCAGGCCAGGCCACTTATGATTTGCGAGCACGTTTCTACCGCAATATCAAACCCCAGTCCACAAAGAAGTATAGAACCCGTTAGACTCCCTTTGTGTTAAAATATAGCTAATGGCTATAAAATCGTATTCTCTTACCACGATCCAACGCGTTGCTACCTTTATGGGTTTAGGCACTATCGCTGTTGGTAGCACCAAAGAAACTATTCTTGAACGACTTGTCGATAGCGTAACTGATTTCATCGAACACCACATCGGCTATAGAGTTCAACTCGCCACCTATACAAACGAAGAATACGATACAGAACGCGGCGATACCCTTTTAGTCAAACGATTCCCCATAGGAACATTTACCCGACTACAGCGAAGAAACTCCGCTCTTAACGAAACCGACTGGGAAACCATTGATTCCGAGTTTTACCACGTTGATACTGATACAGGGATAATAAACGGAGCAGGAGGCTGGCGATTTGCCCGAAGTCGAAAAGGATACCGAGTAACCTACACCGCTGGATATGACATAGATACTTCCACCAAATTCTTGCAAGCCACAGACGGCGGAGCCGATCTTGAGCTAGCCGCATGGATGCTGATTGCTACTGTCTATAATAGAAGGAAAGGCGGCACGGGAATACAAAGCGAGTCTATTGGAGATTACCGAGTAGTTTACGCGGGTGCGATGATGGAAAATAAAGATATACTTTCTCTATTAGATAAATTCAAAAAGATAGAGGCGCAAGGGCCAATAACGCCGGTGAATACATGAGCACAATAAAACGTTTCTTCGATCAAGACGTAGTGGTAAGAAGACTCCGAACCCTTAGCGGCAACAAAAGAGCCTTTCAAGCCACAGCAACCGTAGAAGGCCATATCCAAGAGTTAGATCAAAGATCACGTCAAGCCCTTGGTATTATCCATGAACAGGGCTGGGAAGCATGGTTCTCGGAGGATGCCGATATAAACGAGGGTGATAAATTAACTGATGAAAATGGAGTTATTTATACAGTAAGAGAGTTAGTTGTTAAATCTTATGGAATCAATAGACACACTCAATGTATCCTAGTGGAGTTTAACGAATGACGAAGATAAATATATCTATAAAACCTTCTGCAAGTACACTATCAAAAGCCTATGGAAATGTAGGTCTGCGTAAATTTTTAATGGGTGAGATCGAAAGAATAACTTTTAAGATACAAAGATTCGCTAAACAAGTAACCCCTGTAGATACCGGCAGACTACGAGCTAGTATTGCTACTAAGCTAGGCGATCTTGAGGCAACTACTAGCACTAATGTAGAATACGCTCTAGCTGTTCACGAAGGAACTAAATTTATGCGGGGTAGGCCATTCATGGAGCAGGGTGTTCAGTTCGCTCAATTAAATCTTGATGGAGAAATAAGAGCCAAATTAGATAAACATTTAGTAAAAGCACTAACAAAATTATGAGTTGGAGAATTCTTCGCCCACAACTAAAAACCCTTTTAGATACTATCTCTACCATACAAGAGACAGCTAGCTATCCTAAAATGAAGTTTGGTGGTTATCCTTCCGCTACAGTAACCCCCAACGAAAACGACGGGGATTACGAAACAAATACTGAAAACATCAGAAACTACTCTTTCATGGTAAGAATATTCTATGAAACTAAACATACGGGTATACCAAACGCTATTACCGCGTTAGAAGAAGTAGTGGATAGTGTAATAGACGCTTTTGATAAAGAAGACTTAAAAGGTTCTTCTTCTCGAACTATAGGCATTAGCTTACCCACAGGATACACTTTCATAAACGTTTGGGCCTCTCCCTCAGCATGGTTTGAGCTACCAGAAGAAGAACTAATTTACGCACAGGTAGCAGTAAGGGTGAGAATCTCTATAGACATAACCTAATTTATGATATAATTAACTCATGGCAAAACCCATTGGCAGACTTGTAAATGTAGGAATAGGTAGGGAAACTGTTCGTGGAGATGGAGTAGCGGCTGCATATCATCTAGGTAAAACCAGCCTTTCTTTTGACGATAAAATAATCTCCGCTAGGAGTGTTGGATCAATCGGTAGAATAGAAGATTCCGAAGAACATCTTGTAACCACTCAATACGGCCAAGGAGAATTAGAGGGTGAGGTAAGGCTAGACTCTTTCGGACTTATTTTATACGCTATGCTTGGAGACCTCTCAACCTCAGTCATAGCAGATTCCGCTTATACCCATTCTTTCACTGTCGCTAATAACAATCAACATCAGTCTCTTGGTTTTGTTGTAGCTGATACTAATAATACCGAACAGTATAAATTAGTAATGTTAGATTCTCTTAACCTCCAAATGGAATTAGACGAGATAGTTAAATTCACAGCGGGGTTTATGAGTAAAAAAGGTTTACCAACTGAACTAACAGTACCGGCAATTACCGCTGAAACCAAATTTACTAAAAAACATCTAGGATTCAAAGTTGCGTCTGCTTTAGGTGGTCTTACAGCAGCCAGTACAGTTTCCGTTAAAAGCCTTAGTTTGAATATAAGTAAGAATGTTGAACTTGATGATGTACTGGGAACCGCAGAACCAGAAGATATCCTTAACCGCCAAATTTCGGTAGAAGGTGAAATCAAGTTAAACTACGAAGACGAAACTTGGAAGAACTACATGAGAGAGAATACTAATAGAGCAATGGAGATAAAACTAACTAACCAAGATGTTCTTATCGGTGCTGCAACCAGACCATCTTTAACAATAAGACTTCCCAAAGTAGACTTCTTTGATTGGGAACCTGACTATGCGCTTGATGAAATAATCACTCAGACAATATCATTTAAAGGTAATTACGATTCTGAAAATGCTGTTGCGGTAATCTCTACTTGTGACTTAGTAAATGAAGTAGCAAGCTACTAACATGGCAAAGTTTAAGGTAGTAAAAAAACTCTCTCTCGACTTTCTTGGCGAAGGCTGGAAAGATGCTTATATAAACTTCCAAGTTTTAACCATAGCTGATATAAAAAACAAATTCCCTGCGTTAGCCAATTTAAATGTTGATGACCCCAAATCAATAGTAGGTGGGATGGATATAATCCTTGAAATACTTACCGACAAATTTGTTGATGGTAAAGGCCCTGGAGGGAAAGAGCTAGTAGTGGCTGATTTAGAAGACCTCCCTGCGGAACTAATGAAGCGTGCCCTTGATTTTTTATCCCAGGGCGTAACCACGCCCTCATCTCCTCAATAGCAGATGTCCTCTCTGCTAAGTTATCTATAGAAAATCCTAGTATCCAGATATCACTAGCAATATTGGTTATAAACGAATACGAATACCGCCACGCATTTAAACTTTCCTACCAAGAATTTTTAGACGAACCCCTAGAAGTTTTTCAAATTAATCTTAATATTATAAGTATCAAAAATAGTATTGAAGCTAAACAGCTTAACAAAAAGGTGATAAAATAGAGATATGGCGGCAACAACAAACGTACAAGTAATAATATCGGGAAAAGACAATGCTTCCAGTGTTATAAAGGGGGTTGGTAAATCCTTTGACGGGTTAAATCAAAAAGTAACTAGCGGGTTAAAAACCATTGGTCTTTTAGGTTTAGTTGGGGGTGCTGCCCTTACTGTTTTTGGAGTAAAAGCAGGATTTAGTGCTGCAAGAGTAGAAGAACTAGGCTTTGCGCTAAATGCAATAGCAAAGGCAAATAAAATATCTCAAAGAGAAGTGGATAAAACAGTAGACGCTTTAAGAGGTTTTAATATCGCCCATGATAAAGCTCTTGAGATAACCTCTCTTTTTATCCAAAGTGAATTAGATTTAACTGATGCAACTAAACTTGCCACAGTAGCAAAAGATTTAGCTGTTTTAGCTTCGTTAGATTCATCACAAGCAACGAAAGATTTAACCCGTGCCATAGTCACCCAACGACCTATTCTTTTAAAGCAATTTGGCATACAGAAGGGTTTAGTCGAAATCTATGATGACTACGCCGATTCAGTTGGCAAAGTAGCTGGGGACTTAACTCAAGCAGAAAAGAAACAAGCCTTCCTTAATACCATTCTTAAAGAAGGAAAAAAGGTAGCTGGAACCTACGAGGCGGCTATGGGAAGTGTATCAAAAAGATTTCGTTCACTAACTGGCCGTATCATTCCCGATTTTATGGCCCTTATTGGTAAGGCTTTTCAACCAGCTTTAACAGTAATTATTGATGCTATAGCAGATTCTATTGCCAATTTATCTGAATGGGCTAAAGATAACCAAGAAAAAATTGCAGAATGGGGGAAAACCAGTGCCGAGGTAGCTAAAAAAGTAGTTGCTGCTATTGGTACTTTTGTTACATTTTTAATAAAAAACAAAGAGATTGTAGTCGGTGTATTAGTAGCTTTTGCTGTAGGCATAGCCGCAGTAGCCGTTGCTTTTGTAGCAGCCCACGCGGTTATATTTGGCATTATGGCGGCAATTACTGTAGCTATAGTCGCGGCTGTAAAATTATGGAACTCTAACTTTTTAGGCTTCCGTACAACAATTGAAGGAAATGTAAAAGCCTTGATGTTCTTTTACCGTTTTATTAAAGATAGAGTAGTTCCTAATGTTACCGCTTCGTTCAATATTATTAAAGATAATGTAACTGCCCTTTGGAATGCCTTTAAGGATAAATTTGATCTGATAAAAAAGAAAGTAGTGGGTGTAATTAACTTTATTAAAAACCTTTTCAAGAAATTCACTCCCAAAATTAACATCCAAGTACCAGGGTTCCTTAAAGGAAAAATACCAGGTTTTCAAACAGGTGGTATTGTCCCTGGCCCTATAGGAGCACCCCAACCAGCCATAGTGCATGGTGGTGAAGAGATAAAGCCTTTGGGGCCATCTGAGGGCCTTGCAGGGGGTGGTTTAACCCTCAACGTAAACATTGGCACGTTTATCGGTAGCGAACACGATAAGCGTAACTTAGCCGAAGAACTAATGAAACAAATGGAAAATATAGCATTAATGCAAGGAAAGAATTTAAGGATGATAGAATAATGTCTTATTTACTGGGAGCAAGTACCTTACCAAATCCAAAAGAGTTCTTCCGAGAGTTTATAGAAGCCTCATCAGAGAACGTATCTCTTGAAGGTAGAACTACCAAGGATATATTTAATCGAAAGGAAAGATTTTTTTTGAAATTCCAACATATAACTCCAGCTCAAGTGTCTAGTATTCTTAGTGAATACAATGCTAAAACCACAAAAAACTTTGAATCAACAGAAACTAATAATGTTATTGCTGCTACTCCAGTTCATATTAGTTTCCAGCCACGTGATTTTATGAAAGGGGTTACATATAGAAGTTCGTTCACTTTGGTTTTAACGGAGGAAATCTAATGCAACCCTCTATAGCCACTGTTGATCGAGGAGAATTTACCGCCTCAGTTAGATTTCCTAAATTTAAGTTAAGAATAGCTTGGAATCGTTCTGTTGATAGCTCTATCGCCTTTGCTATAGTAGGAACTAGCACAGTGGGGGGTAAGGATATAGTGCAGGGTACGCAAACCAAACTTACCAAACCAGATACTTTTAACTATACTGACGAAACAAGTAAGATATTAAAGATAGAAACCGAAAGGATATTGGAAGAACCCCTAGGCGGTATTGCTTTTGCCCAAGCTGATGTTACTTTAGACAACAATGACAAACGCTTCACTCCCAATATTTCTGCTACAGTAGGAACAGCCCTTTTGCCTAACAGACCAACCAAAATTCATCTAGGATTAAAGATAAATGATGTAGATAAAGCGGTGGTTAATTTATATGGTTTAACTCAGATGCCTAGAGAGAATAAATCCAATCGAACCCTAGAAATTCATATCTTTGACTTCCTAAAATTTATAGACCAGTTTGCTCTTGAATCGACAATGTATGTTGACCAGCGTAGTGATCAAATAATAGCTGATATTTTAGTAAACAAGATAGGCTTTAGTACCGATCAAATGGTGCTCGCGACGGGGTTAAATATAATCCCCTTTGCCTGGTTTGAAAAGGATACTACCGCAGGAAGAGCTATCCGGAAGATTTGTGAAGCAGAAGAAGCAACTATGTATCAAGATGAGACAGGGATGTTAAAGTTTGATACCAGACGTAAGGCAAGAGAAGCGCCCTGGAATGCCAGTGTTTATACCATCAATCCAGAGGATATATTATTATGGGAAGAAGAAAGAAAGCCAATTATAATAAACAGATGTATTGTCAAGAGTAATCCAAGAGCAGTTCAATCAATAGAAGAAATATATCGAGATGGTATCATAGAAGAAATACCAGGAAATGGATCAAAAACAGTTTGGGCGGCCTTTGACGACCCTGTTACTAGCATAACCGATCCTTCCTCTAGTACCGATTATATTGCTAACACAGAATCAGATGGTAGTGGTAGTGATGTTACCAGTGATATTTCGATAGTGATTACTAAGTTTGCTAGAGATGCTGAAATGGTTATTACCAACGCTGGAGTCAGCACCGCTTATCTCACCCTGCTAAAACTGCGAGGAACTCCTGCTATTGTTACCACCCCAATTAAAAAAATATATGAGAGTACATCTTCTATTTCTAAATATGATAGGCACGACTTGACTATAAAAAATGACTTTATAAATAATGAGAGTTTTGCCCGTTACCTTGCTAAAACAATAGTCAATAAATATAAAGAACCTAAAAAGAGTCTTGTATTGACAGTACCGGCGATACCAACGTTGCAGCTTAGAGATATAGTAACCGTAAAAGACAAAGATCAAGGAACCACTAAAGAATATCGGGTTATGAGAATACAATCTAATATGTTTCCCGTAGCCTATACTCAAAGAATTACTTTAAGAGAAGTTTACAGCGAGGAAACTGACGCGTGGAGTTTGGTAGGCTTGGGTACAGTGGATTCCAGTGATGAATTCGTAGGAGTGTAATTATGGCTGATTTAGAAGAAAGTGTAAAAGAAGACACTAAAAAAAGAACTGTTGATGGTAAAAGGGCATCTCAACAATTCTTAGAGATGGGTGTTACTCCAACTGCTAGTGCCAGTTCTCCGATTAATGATGGTGGATCAGTAACTTTTACTATTACTACAAGTCACGTTGATGGATTAAGAATATTTGCTATAGAACATATTTCAGTTTATGAGACATCGGTTTCTAATGATAATAAAATACCTTCGGGGGATAATATTTCGGTTAATGATTACGAAGTTGCTTTTTGGTATGACTGGGGTTCTACAAATAATAAAAATATTAAATTTATAGTTTGGGTATATAACAAAAGTGGTTCAAACCAAACTATTTTATTGAGAATAAACTCTAGGTTTATTGTAGAAATTACCACTTCAGGAGCAACTTGATGGCTGATTTAGAGGAATCTATAAAAGGTGACACATTTAAACGGACAATAGATTTAAAACGAGCAGCATTTGATCTGATAGGTTCAGAATTGGTAGCCGAGGATTCAGCTACAATTAATTTACCTAATGGGGGAATGGCTATTTTTACTAAAGAAATAGGCTATCCTCCTAGTACCGCGGGTGAACCAGGGGATCGCTATTTTGGTTTTCCTCAAATAAGTGCTTATCAAGATTCAGTATCTTTAGAAAATAGAATACCTGATGGGGATAATGTAATTAATGCTGCTTCCCTGACTCTAGGAGATTTAGGAATCGGAGTTGATGGTAATGGAACTATTGAAAATCTTGTAAGGGGGAGTAAATTTACTTCAGGTAGGCGTGGTTTTGCTAGGAGTGTATCTGTTTATTTAAATGTATCCACAGCGGCACACAATGTTAAATGTGCTATCTATGAATATATATCTGACGGAAACGCTGGTTCTTTAGTAGCTGAAACAGAAGAAAAATCTATTTCACCCTCTGTTGGTTGGCAAACTTTTAATATTGCAGGAAGTGTTTTAATAAAAGAAAATACAACTTATTATATTTTAGCGTGGTCAAACGCTACTACTGGGAATTGTTTAGTACCTTTTGATTTAGAAACAGATAAGGGTTTCTTTGATACTAGAACTTACAATGGTTGGCCTAACCCGTTTACTGGTGAGGTTTCTGATAATGGTAGATTCTCTATTTATTTAACAATGACCCCATTTGCAAATTATAACTTAACTAATTGGGTTGATTGGGGTTCTACTGATTCTCAAGAATGGGAGATACATTGGAAAACTGTTATAATTAATAGGAGTGGTTCAACTCAGACAATTATATTAAAAACTAACTTGAGAAGAATAAGTAAAGGTAACTTATGAAAAAATTAAAAAAAATTAAATTTAGTAATGGAAGTGAGGGTTTTGTAGAAGGTAATATTAATATAACTATTTCAGGAGCAGAAAAAGTTAGTGAGGAAGAAATAGAACTAACTGATGGGGATGCTAAAAAAATACTAGATCAGCCTGTTTTTTACCGATTAAAAAATAATAAAGCGATATTAAAAAAACGTAGTGAAATACCTACAAAGCATAAATCGGCCTTTGATAAAATCGTGATATAATAAAGATATGTTTACGTTACCAAAATCACGTTTACCTATTAGTGAACCAGCTAAAATTGCTTTGGGTAAAGAACCTATTCGTACTATTATCTCTAAACAAATTTGTCCTAAAACCCCAGAACATAACGCTTGTAAAATGCAGACTTCTATGGGTAATATGTTTGCCGCTTGTGCTATAGAAAGCTATATAAAATTTACTGTTTTTTGTAAGTACTGTAAAGAAGATATAGCTACAGTCTACGCGAAAGATAAAACCCTAAACGATTGGCGACGATTTTCCTATAAAAGTTGGCACAACAACAAATTTTGGTATGGCCTTAGAGGAGCGAATATTCATCCTAAAACTAATAATTTAATCTTAGAGTGTTGTTGTGAACCAAACGTAAATAAAACTCCTGATGAATTTAATATAAGGAGACTAAATGAGTGCCTGTAGATGTGGTAAGGAAACAGAAAGGAAGTTTTGTTCGTATCAATGTTACTGGGATTCGTTAAAAGGTAAAACACCTAAAAATACCGAAGGTTTGAAGATCGGTCATGGTTGGAACAAAGGTATTTTTAAAGGTGAAGTGAAATATAATTCAGTACATAGATGGTTGCAAAGGAATTATAATAAACAAGGTATCTGTGAATTTTGCGGTGACATGGGTAGAACAGAATGGGCTTCAAAATATAAAATATATACTAGAGATATTAAAGAATACTTAGAATTATGCAAGTCTTGTCATAATTATCAAGATAGAGCAACAAATAAGAGGGTTGATGTTTATGCTTATTACAAAGCAGAGACTACCCTAGCCGCTAGGAGGTCGGCTTAACCATGGCAGCATACGCTTCCGTGGTATGGTAGCCTTAGGGCTATCTACTAACGGACAACAGGAGATGTTCTAACAGAAACAAAACTAGATAATATGGTCAGCAATGATCAGAGTGAAACTGCGCACTCTGCTAATGGCATGATAATGAACAACAATGTTGCTTATTCTGCTAAACAAGCCGGTGGTCCTACTGTAGATATATTAAAGAAAAATGCCTCAGACCAAACTTTAATAGGAGAAAATAGTGTTAGAGCTACAAGATTTGTTGCCATAACTCCTACTGAAGTATTAAACACCAATCCTGGGGATACAAATTTTACTGATTTGGATGTAACTGCACAAACAAGTGCGAGAGCATTTGCAATTGTAGGGAGTATAAATGTAAATGCTGCTACCGCACAAAGAATTGGTTATGCTAGAAAAAATGGTACTGCTCTTGCGAAAGGGCCGTTGACTACAATAATTAGAGCACCTACTACTAGTAATTTTATGACTGATTTTTATGTTGAGTTAGACACTGGTCAGGTATTTGAATGGGCTGTTGATAACACTGATGTAAGTGCTCTTATTATACATGTCAAAGGTTACTGGGAGTATGTAGATTAATGAATGGTAAAGAACAAACAACACTGGATGAGTTAAATAAAAAATTTGATACTCATATAAAAGATGTTACACCTATGGTTAAAGCATATCATGACCAAAGAGTTATAGATAAGTTTATCAATAAAGTATGGCGTGGTGTAGTTTCCGTACTAGGAGCACTAGCTTTAATAGGTGGCCTTTGGGCTATATTTATAAAAGACTAAAATGGCTCTGAAATCATCAGAAGTTCTAAAAGGTAACTTTCCCAGGACTGGTAGTTTCGGGGATAAACGAGGAAGTTACACCCATTATGGAGTAGATTTTGCTTCTCCTAATTGGACTCCTACTAAAGCACGGTACACAGGTGAGATAACAATTTTAGGTACAAACCCCCCAAAAGAAGACTTCGGTAACTATATTAGGATGCTCTATGATAATTCTAATGTTGAAGGCTGGTACGCCCATCTAATGAAGTTCTCAGTTAAAGAAGGGCAACATGTAGAAAAAGGTCAGATTATTGGGTACTCAGATAATACAGGGTTTTCTTTCGGTAGCCACCTACATTATTCAGAATCCACAGGCAATCTTAAATGGTTAGACCCAGATAAAACAAATGTGATACAATTACCAAAGGAGGATGAAGTGACTGAAATAGAATCAAAAGTCAAAAGTTTCATATACTTATACAGAGCCATTCTCAACAGACACCCCAATGCTACGATGAAGAAGTATTTCTTATATCTAGCTAAAAAAGGCATAGACCCTGCTGCTTGGTCAAGAACCAAATATTTACTTCCCCAGGTTACTAAAACCCAAGATAAATACGAAAAGATATTTAATAAACAAGAAAAAGCAATAGAACAACTACAAATAGAATATACAAAATGTAGGGATAGAGGAGTAGTTTTAACAACTGAGATAGAAGGATTGAAAGAAGAAATCAAATCCTCCAAAGAACCCTCTGGTGTGAATATACCCCGTGTTACTAAATTTGATAATCTATGGAGTAGAATATGGAAAAGGCTATTGCAAATAATAGCCAGATGAAGGGTTGTGATTAGATGCTTAATGGAAAGAAAACTTATCTAGCAGCTCTAGGAATTATACTAGCCGGGGTTGGCGGATTTCTTACTGGGGAGCTAACTTTAATAGTAGCTATCACCCAAGTGTTCGCTGGTCTTGGTCTAGCCGCCGTAAGACTTGGAGTCGCTAACAAATAGAACTTTTTCTAGGTTATATCTGAAAACCGTCTTACTCAAAGATGAAACTGCTCACTTTAGGATAACCCAGAACGACATTGGGGGCCTATCAGAAGTTTGGGGACAAACGCGGGTTCCCTTTGTCGTCTAAAACGAAAAATGGGTTCGCCAACCTGTTAAAGAGAGCCAACCCACGTTCACCTATTATAACACCCTTGACAGTTCTATTTATTTTTGTTATACTCGTAACATGGTGTCTCACATTTTCACTACCAAAATTTTAACAGCCACTCAAGTCTGCAATTTACGTTGTGGGGCACCAACTTGGGTGGCTATTTAAGTTTTGGAGAGAGGTACTCTTTATGATGGGGTGGCGGAATAGGTAGACGCTAGAAACTTGACCTCTTGTACGAGGCCGTGCTTGCCGTTAAACCCACTAGATCGTCAAGTTCACGTGTGGGAAGGTATAAGCTTGCCATGCAAAGTGCAAATCTTTGCCCCCATCATTGAGAGATATTTTATTCTACGGGTTGGTGTAGAGCGTAGAGATTGTCATATCTTCTAGTTCTCATAGTTAGCCAGCCCGTAGGATTGGATAATAATATGAACCCCAAAGAAATAATTGAAACAATAGAAGTTTACATAGGTTTAATAGATAGAGACATCAAACATTTTGTAGAATATATAACTACCAAAGACCCCATAAAAAAAGCTACTGCTAAAGCATATTCCTACGCTACCCAAAGAGTAATTAAAAAAATAACGGGAGGGTATATCAAATGAACGAGGATTTAAAAGAAGCCAAGAAAGATGCCTTTAACCGCAAAGTAGCATCTGCTAGGAAAAACCTCAAGAAAGAAGTTAAAAAAGAAGAGAAAGACGACACTATCCAACGTTCACTATTAGAAACCGATAAATACATTGCTGAGCAAGTTCTAGGCATGGGTAGTGAACTTAGTGCACATAATGTATATAATATAGATAGTGAGTATATTAAGTATTATAAGACTAATCCCGAAAAAATAGAATTTGTTGATAGCGTAGAACACAATGGAAAAGTGTTTGTACCAATACAGGGTAAGTTAGTAGCTGAAAGAATAATATCGCTACCTTCCGGCATAGAAGAATACGAAACTGATAAAAAACTAATAGAGAATATATCTAATTTTTTTAACTCTTACTTTGAAGTATCCCCTTTTGATGAAGCAATACTACCTTATATTATATTATTTTATTGGATTAGCGATAAATTCCCTTTTGTACCCTATCTACAATTTCTAGGCCTCCCTGGAACAGGTAAATCTACCGCGTTAGAAGTAGTAGGTTCTGTTTGTTATAAAGCAATCAGAGCTAGTGGTGGGACATCCTTCGCTTCTATATTTAGATTAGCTCATCAGTGGAAAGGGACACTACTATTAAATGAGTTTGAGTTAGGAGAAAGGGGCAGCGAATCTTATCGGGCCTTAGTTCAGCTTCTTAGAAGTGGTGTAGAGCGCGATCCTCTTTTTAAAGTAGAAGGGGAGGGTAAGAAACAAGTAGAAGTATTTGATATAAAAGCTCCCCGTATATTCGCATCCCAAACTGCAATAGCTGACCCAGCCCTTTCTTCACGAACTCTAGCAATACACATGAGCAAGGCTACCAAAAGACTACCATTATATAAACTAAATATTTTTTATGAGAAGGCAGATAAAATAAAAAATCAACTACTACTCTGGAGATTTCGCCACCTTGACCAAATAAATTTATCAAAAATAGAATATGGTTACCCAGAGTTAGAAAAGTTTGATAGAAGAATACAACAGGTACTCACCCCTATATATTATTTAGCAGATGATGATATGAAGCACTCCATTCTCACCCTCATGAAACAACAAGAGCGCGAAACTAAACATGAACGTTTAGAAGAATTAGATGGACAAATTTATTTAAAAATAATAGCTCGTCAGAAAATAGAGCAACCTTTAGTAGTGGGTGAGATAACCGGCGACATCAACGCTGATCGTATAGACCAGGGATATAAAACAAAAATAACCGCTAGAAAGATAGGTAATGTTATCAGAAAAATAATGGGTATAAAATCTGAAAGAATGAACGATGGATACCATCTTATAATGACTCCACGAAAGAATAAGGAGTTAGATACTTACTACGGCGTGTCCTTTACAGGTACACAAAGTTCACAAAGTACACCAGAAGAAGAAACAGACAGTATTGATCCTGATAAGATACCCTTCTAAAACTTGACAATGCTTAATTATTATGTTACAGTTGTAACACAAGTGAGAAAGATCACCCTCTATCTGTCCCTGGGATACCTGAAGGGCAGCAGGACGAAAATGTTCCAGGGATAGATACGGGGTAAATATGACAGAGTTTAATGTTGAAGAAATATTTAACCAATTAGTAAATAAAAAGGTAAAGCTGCATCGTGAGCTTGACGCTATGGAAATAGAGGCACTGTCTTTACCAAACAAAAAACGTAAAGAAGCTTTTAGTAGAATAGCAAAAATAAGAAAGGACTTAATAAAATGACAGTTAAAAAAGATATACCAGTTCGCCGCAACGGAATCTACCATATTAAGTGGCTAGATGAAATAAAAAAACTAATCTCTGTTACCGAAGTAGGCAAGGCATTTGCCAAACCAGCCCTTCAATACTGGACAGGTCAGCAAGCCGCCAAGATCGCCCTAGACGATCCTTCCCTAACAGAGAAGGAAGTAATGCTAAAGGTAGGCGAGATAAGTGCAAAGGCCGCTATGAGAGGTAGGACAGTACATTCTTTAACCGAGGCCGCCGATACCGAGAACACTACTATAAATGTAAACAAAATATGGCCGGAGATAAGAGGATACCTTGTAGCTTTCAATAAATTCAAAGCAGATATAAAACCAAAACTTCTTTACAACGAACAAAAAGTATTTAATTTAACTAAAGGCTACGCTGGAACCTTAGATAGAATATACAAAATAGACGAGAAAATAGTCTTAGCAGATATTAAAACCAGCAGTAACTTTTATCCAGATATGGCCCTGCAAACCTCGGCTTACAAACATTCTGAGTATATGTATGATGACAAAACAAAAGAATCAAAACCAATGCCCACAATAGATCGAATGTTAATAATACTCTTAGGGCAAGACGGCACGTACGCCGTAAAAGAAATGCCGGATGCTTTCCCTACATTTCTTCATTTAAAAGAGGTTTGGAAATTTGCCAACCCAGGTAAAGCAAAGGAGGTAAATTAATATGTCAGATTGGAAAAAAGTTGAGTTAGGCGAGATTTGGGATTATAAAAAAGCCCAAGTAGGTGACGAGTTGATAGGAGCCTACACAGGTAAAAAAGAAAATGTAGGCGAAAACAACTCAATGATCTACCAATTAGAAACCCCAGAGGGAGATATTAGAAACGTATGGGGATGCACCGTGCTTGATACCCGAATGAAAAACATCAAAGAGGGAGAAGAAGTAAAGATAGTTTACAAGGGTACAAAGCCCAGCCCAACCCGTAAGGGTAAAACTTATCATGACTTTGAGGTATATCACCGCGAACCAGACAGAACAGAAAACATGGTAGAAGAATTATCAAAGGAAGTAGATTAAATGGAAGACCGAAACACCGAAGTTTTCACACAACTTCTAGACCCTAAATTTGACTGGTCAAACTTTGACCTAGAAACTCTGATAGGTTTAGGAACCGAAGTGGCTACTAATAAAAAGATAGCCTACAGCGTACTAGGAAAAATGGCGATAGCTCTGGAAAAGCTACCAAAGAGAATATCTATAAAAGAATACGCTAAGGATATAGGAGTATCGCCGGCCAGCCTGAGAGTGTACAAGCACGTCGAGGAGCAGTTTATTGACCTAGATGTACCGGCAGATTTATCTTGGGGGTCAAAACGAGTTTTAGCCAGCCAAGATAATACCAAAGAGGCTTTAAAAGAAGCGGTAGAACACGGGCTGTCCAACCCTGAAATCATCAAGACCTTCGGTAGTAAAAACCGCCGCCATGTTATTTGCCCTAAGTGTTCTCAAGAAATAGAAATTTAACCAATGTTAAAACCTTTTATTGTAAGTACACTGTTATTAGCAACAATAGGAACTGCCAACGCAGTAGAAATAAAAAATGAAAACACAAGAACTGAACCATTCATTATTAAAATTGAAAGTTCTATCACTGGAGCAGAAGCTAAAGAAAAAGTTACTCCAATTACTACGGCTCTTGCTAGCTGGTATGGTATGGAAGCCTGTTCAAATATTGATAATTGTCATACTGCTGATGGCAGTCGGTTTGATAAAAATAGTTTTAGTAGTGCTTGCTCTTACAATTTTGCTCTTGGGACTAATTTTAGGATTCATTATCAGGGAAAAACTATTCAAATTGTCTGCAACGACAGAGGAGCCTTTGAAAAGTACGGGCGAACCTTCGACCTCAGTAGAGGAGCCTTTGAGAAACTCGCCCCTACAGGGTCAGGAGTAATAAAAGTCAGATGGGAGGTAATATGAAAAACATAACAATCATAGCAGCGACAGTATTAGGATTAATAGCATTTTTTATAGTATTACTACCGGTGATAATATGAAAAACCTATCTAAAGCATTTGATAAAAAGTTTGTGCGTAAGATTAGGAACCAATACAGCGGAGAAGAATTTTTACAGGCTTCTCCTACGGATATTAAAAACTATATACGCCAACGAGAGAAGGAATTACTGGATGAGGTTAAAGAGATTGTTATTGGCCAAAGAGTGGGAAATATTTTGGGGGTATGCCTTTGTTGTAATGTTATTCGTTCTGGTGAAGGAAGTGTGGAACCGCATAAACCAGCTTGCTTGAATGACTCAGTAGAAATTATTTTAAAGAAATTAAAGGAACTATCAAATGAGTAATCCTTCGAAACTCAGGGCAAGCCTAGCTAAAGACTTTAATAAAAAGTTTAGAGTTTGTTATCGAACAAATCCTAACGTGCCACAACAGAGGCCGTCAGAAGATTGGGAAGCCTTT
>SDBV01004223.1_pt1 | contig 20803 bp, 13 predicted proteins | sample 2277081 | NCBI WGS metagenome assembly SDBV01 (sample SAMN10402039, study PRJNA504765) | marine sediment metagenome | isolation source: marine sediment core GS10_PC15, 223 cmbsf | place: Arctic Ocean: Southern Knipovich Ridge | collected 2010 | reverse complement strand
GAACTTCCGATGGATGTCCCATCCCAACGCGAATTCGTTCATCGCTGTCTCCCGGGGAAAACAGGTGATGGTTCACAAACCACCAAGTTTAACCTCGGCGAGGTAGCGTTTCATCCCATTACACCCTGCGAGCCGCTGGGCAATAATGCACCTACCCAGAAATTGCCCGGCGGGGTGTTGACAAAATCGGGGGTTCTGGTGCACTAGGTGCCTTACAGGCATAGTAAGCATTTCCAGGGCAGAAAGCCCGGAGGCAGCGTCTTAGCACCTAAACGAATCGGCCCATAAACTTGTGGGCGTGTTGATTTGGAGGGAAGAACGATGAGACGGTTGATCTTGTGCGTGGCGGTTCTGTTGTGTGGCGTGGGGCAAGTCCAGGCAGATGTTGAGGTGGTGGAGGGAAACATCGTTTTCAGCGGCCCTTATTCCGACGCTCCTGACTACTACAACTACGCTGCTTCTGTCTATCAAGATGCAGCAGCAGAGGATTATACATGTACAGACTTCGACTACGATGGATTGAATCTGGCAGTTACAGCCTATTGCCTTGATGAGGGGTCGGACTGGTATCTCGTTAATGAAGGTGATCAGTTCAGCAGAGAAAACATAGACAACGGACTCTTCCCGGCCCTGAAAACCTACCACAATCAGTTCCCGCCAGTGTTTGTTGGCTCCGGAGAGTTCTATCTTGGAATGAACACCGGCCTAGGATGGTTGAATCGAGACGAGGATCCCTGGATACCTAATCGTGACGTTTATGGCTGGGTGCACATCGGCAATGTTGACGGAGAATTAGTGCAGATCGGCGATGCTACGGCTTATGGAGCCGAGGGTATCATTGTCGGCACTACGCAAGCCATTGTCCCCGAACCCTCCACCATCATCATGTTGCTGACGGGTGCCGTTGGTCTTCTCGCCTGCGCCAGGCGACGGAGACGCGCGGTGTAATTCGCTGCCGAGAAAACGGAAGCGGGGACGATTCAATCTCCCCTCTCCCTTTGGGAGAGGGGCCGGGGGTGAGGGCACAGAAAAGACACGCAAGCCCTCACCCTAACCCTCTCCCAGAGGGAGAGGGGACCAAATTGTGAAAGTCCACTTCAAAGCAAGTGCTCAACCCTGAACCCCGAACCCTCCTTCCCGAGCCACGGCACTTCCCTTCCTGCACTGCCTACGCTACCTATCTTAACCCAACGCGGCCCTGCCCGCGGTCCCAGATCTTGTGGTCCCCCTTCGCCAGACCACAAGTTGGTGTATAGTGGAGGCTGTTGCAACTCCAACCGGGCTCGCGCCATGAAATGTCCTTTCTGCCAAAGTGACAACGATCGGGTGGTCGACTCGCGGACCAGCCCTGACGGTGCATCCACGCGCCGTCGCCGCGAATGTCTCTCCTGCCGGCGGCGATATACCACCTATGAACGGGTCGAGGGTACGTCCGTAAAGATCGTGAAGAAGGACGGCGTTCGAGAGCCGTTCGACCGGGCCAAGATCAAACGGGGCCTGGAAAAGGCCTGCTGGAAGCGGCCCGTTAGCGACAATCAACTGGAATCGATCATTGCCTCGGTCGAGAACGAGTTGGAGCAGAACTTCGAATCGGAAGTGGAGAGCCGCCACTTAGGCGAGTTGGTCATGCAACACCTTCGCGAGGTGGATCAGGTCGCCTACGTCCGTTTTGCCAGCGTGTACCGGCAATTTCAGGATCTCAACGACTTCGTCAGCGAACTAAAACCGATGCTGGCCGAGTCGCGGCGCTCGAAATAGCGAGCCATGGCCATTTTCTGGACCGTCCACCCCCCCGCTAGGCCGTAGCCTGGAGTTCCTTGCGCGATAGACTTCCTTTAGATAGGAAGGAGGTGGATTATGGTTGTCACCCAAAAACCGCCCACCACGACAATACGACCGCCGTCGACCGAGCAACCCGTCGTAACGCCGGAACGCTTCGAGGGCCCAAAGCCCGAGGCGACTCTCCCGGAGAAGGAGGCCGAGCGCGAGCAACTCCGCAGGGATCGCATCCTGGGGGTGGTGATGTTGTTGGTAATCGTGGCCGTCTTTGCGCTGATGATCTGGCTGGGCAGCCTAGGAACGATACCCGAAGGCACCGACTACCCGACCATGCCGGTACCGCCGTATCACTAGCAATCCGTTAGAAAGCGTGTGCCACTGCTTCGGGGAAACAGTGTTTTCGCCGGGGATTTCAAGCGGCACTGCTTTCACGAAGCAGTGGCACACCCGATCGTCCGAAGCGTTGCGAGGACGTTTTGGTCCGGTGCGTCGGAGTCTCTTTCTGTTGTCATTTTGGAGTTCTGCCCAATTGACACACGTGGTGTTCGCCCGTTACGATAGTTTCCAGTAGAAGTTTCGGGCGATTAGCTCAGTTGGCTAGAGCGCCACGTTTACACCGTGGATGTCGGCGGTTCAAGTCCGTCATCGCCCACTGAAAAGCGTGTGATTCGGGAGATTCTCGTAGGATGGATCAAGGCGTAGGGTGAAACTATGGAAACGGAGGCCGAGCCGCGTTGGCTTTGTCCTTGAAAACGTGGTAAACCAAGGGTTTGTGTTCTTCAAACAAACGGTTTCCATAGATGGGTCGAGGCACGAAATGCTGGTGACTCCGTTCCCACACGGAGCGTGGGAACGAGGTTGTCGTTACGGCTCGGCGATCCACCGGGCCACGTCCTTGGCCCAATAGGTCAGTAGGATTCCGGCGCCGGCTCGCTTGATGGCGGTTAGGCTTTCTAGGACTACGGGCCGTTCGTCGAGCCAGCCTTTTTCGGCGGCCGCTTTGATCATGCTGAACTCGCCCGAGACGTTGTAGGCCGCTAACGGGACGCCGGGGAATCGGTCGCTGATTAGGCGGATGATGTCGAGGTAGGCCAAGGCCGGTTTGACCATTACCATGTCGGCCCCTTCGGCCAGATCGAGTTCGACCTCGCGGATCGCTTGCTCGGCCGCGGCGGCCGGGTCCATCTGGTAGCTGCGACGGTCGCCGAACTGCGGTGCGCTTTCGGCCGCATCGCGAAACGGGCCGTAGAACGCGCTGGAGTACTTGGCCGCGTAGCTCATGATCGGCAGGTGCAAGAAACCGGCCTCGTCGAGCGCTCCCCTGATGGCCCCGATCATGCCGTCCATCATGCCGCTGGGAGCGACCATGTCGACGCCGGCTCGGGCTTGAACAACCACCTGCTTGGCCAGTAGTTCGAGCGTGGCGTCGTTGTCCACATCCTTTCGTCCGCCGATGTCCGCGATCACGCCGCATTGGCCATGGTCGGTATACTCGCAGCAACATACGTCGGTCAGCAAGAGCAAGTCGGGGGCGGCTTGTTTGACCGCGAGAATGGCTTCGCAGATGATCCCGTCCTCGCTCATGGCGTCGGAGCCGATGGCGTCTTTTTCGGCCGGGATGCCGAAGAGGATCACCCCGCCGAGCCCCAAATCGGCGGCCTTCTTGGCTTCCTCGGCCAACTGGTCGGGCGAAAGTTGATAGTTGCCCGGCATCGACGAGATCTCTTCCCGCACGTTCTTACCCGGCCGGACAAACAGCGGCAGAATCAGATCGCTCGGCGAAAGGACCGTTTGCCGGACCAATCGGCGGACCGCCGGCGAGTAGCGGAGCCGTCTGAGGCGGGTGGTGGGGAAGCTTGGCGTGCTGGGGGAGTTGGCGTCGGGCATGATGGCGGTGTCTCGGACAGGGTCGTGTGGACGGTGAATTCGTTGATTTACTCTTCCGTAGTGTACGATTCTTCGGCCACCGGGGCAAGTTCGGCTGCGTCCCCTTGCAGTGCCTTTCGGGCCCGGCGTACCAGGTCGGCCGCCCAGGGTTTGTCCTCGTACAGTTCGATTACGGCTTGGTACATCCGCCGGGCACGATCCGGATCGTCCGGGCGAATTCGCTCGGCGAGTTTCAGCCGGCCCTCGACCAGCGTAACGTGTCGGACCGTCTGCTCGTGGAGTTCCTTCTGCAGTTTCTCCAGCCGGCGGCGGGCCAATTCCAAGCATTTTCCGATCGGCCCCGACGTATCTTGACGCTGCCCATAGAGGTCGATCAACGCGGAAAGCATCGCCATGCCGCGCTGCGGGTCAAGCCGGGTATAGCGGATGGCTTCCAGGTAGTCGTGTTCGATTGGCGAAAGATTTTCGGCGCGGGTCAATCCCCGAGCATGCAGTTCGAACTGTCGTTCCAAATGAATCAACTCGATCTCGATCAGGTGTTTTCGTTGCAGGGTCCGACCACGCGGGTCCCGCGGATAGAGTCGCAAGAAGTCCTCGATGTCGTCTTCGGCTTTCAGCAAAGCGTCGGCCTCTGCGTCCTCTGTTTGGGCGATGATCTTGGCATACAGGTCATCAGCAGACGGGGGTTGCAGAGAGTACCAGGCCGTTAGACCGATCGCGATCAGGGCCGCCACCAGGATCCAGGTTTGCAGTGAGATCCACGGCGGCCGTTCTGCCTCCGGTTCCAGGCGATCAAGTTCCTCTGCGGCCACGGGGGTGAAGTGGCTGTTGGCGCCGTCTCTCTCGATGGGCTCCTTCTCAACTAATGCTGGGGCGTTGCCATTCTTAAAAGCGCCTGTTGCCCTCGTCTCGGCCAACTGGTCGCCTTCGATAGGCTCCTGAACGACCGGCGGTTCGACACGGCGGGTTTCGGGAAGTCGCCCCTTGTCTCCGATGGCAAAGTCCCCGTCCGCTTGGTTCGATCCGTCGTCGGACGGATCGGTCACCGCGTGAAGCGACAGTCTACGCTCCATGGCCTCGAGTTGCCGCGAAAGGACGGTCGCGTTGGCAACGCGCTGCTGCGGGTCCTTGGCCAGCAATTGGGCTACGATGTCGTCCAGAGCCGCCGGCACGTCGAGGGCATGTTGGCGGACCCGGTCGGGGATTGCGGCGCGATGCTTCTCGAGCATCTCGGCCAATCCGTCGGCCTCGAACAAGGGCCGGTGAGTCAGCAGAACATACAGCACGGCGCCCAGACTGTACAAGTCGGCCCGGGGACCGACCGGCTCACCCGCGGCCTGCTCGGGTGACATGAATTCGGCCGTCCCCAACACACTCCCGGCGCCGGTCATACCCGTGTTGCCGAAGAGTCGGGCGATACCGAAGTCGGAAAGCTTTACGTGGCCGTCCGGGTCCAAGAGGAGATTCCCCGGCTTCAGATCACGGTGGATGATCCCCCGGTCATGGGCATGGCGCAGCGCCCGGCAGACCTCGATCGCGATGCGGGTGACCTCTCGCCAATTGAATCTTCGTCCGCGTCGCAGCTCTTGTTCGAGGCTCTCGCCGTGGACCAATTCCATGGCGTAAAAGAGGTCGCCGTCTTGTTGGCCGAAACCGAACAGCCGCACGATATGAGGATGCTTCAGTTTTCGCAAGGTCTCGATTTCGGCCTCGAAACGTTCACGAAAAGCCTCCTCGTCGGCCAGCGTGGCGGAAAGGAGTTTCACGGCAGCCGGCTCGTCCGTCTCGACGTTGACCGCCTCGAAGACCACGCCCATGCCGCCGCGCCCCAACTCGCGAATGATTTGATATGGTCCCAGTCGGTCGATTCTCATAGCGTTTTCCCCAACCCTTCCATCCTATCGTTTTCCCGCTTGTGGTGCCACCCTTGCTGTCAGGGAGATATTGGGCTACAAAGCGGGATTCTACTTGAGAATCTCGCCATGACACCTTACGGACTGCTGAATCTGAATAAACCGCCCGGCATCACGTCGCGGAAGGTGGTCGACCATGTACAGCGAGTGGTTCGGCCGGCCAGGGCGGGCCATGCCGGCACACTCGATCCGTTGGCCACGGGCGTGTTGGTAGTCTGCGTCGGACCGGCCACGCGGCTGATTCAGTTTGTCCAGCGGATGCCGAAGACCTACGTCGGCACGTTCTTGCTGGGTCGAACTAGCCCCACCGAGGACGTCGACTCCGAGGTGACCGAACTGCCTAATCCAGCCGTGCCTTCGCACGATCAGATCCTCGCGGCTGCCGAGCGGTTCGTTGGCCAAATCCAGCAGCGACCGCCCGCCTACTCGGCGTTGAAGGTGCAAGGGCAACGGGCCTACAAGCTGGCTCGCAAGGAAGCGCCGTTCGAACTGAAACCCCGCCCGGTAACGATCCATCGAATCGAAGTTCTCCAGTACGCGTATCCGGCGATGACCCTGGAAATCGAGTGCGGCAGCGGAACCTACGTTCGCAGTTTGGGCCGCGACCTGGCCGAATCGTTGGGCACCGCGGCCGTGATGTCGGCTCTGGAGCGCACGGCCATCGGAAGCTTCCGCATCGAGGAAGCAATCGACCTAGAGCAAGTGAGTGAAACTACTTGGATAAGCGACCTGCTTCCGCCGTTTAGGGCCGTCGAGGCGTTACCGCAAGTCGAATTGTCGCCGGAAGAGGCCCAGCGGATCCGAAACGGCCAGACTATCGATCGGCCGGTCCAAGGAGAAGAGACCGGCGAGTTGGCCGCCGTAGACGACCAAGGTCGATTGCTGGCCGTGTTGATCCGCCGAGGTGACCACTTGCTCGGACCGTTGCGCAACCTGCCGCCGGTTTGACAATACGACCGCTAAACGGTCACTTCGTTCCCGTTGAAACATCTATGTCGATTGCAACAACGACCTTGCCGTTTGGACTCCCGAGGCTTACCGGTAGGCCCGATTGTATGCACCGGAACGATCCTGCATGTGGCGTCTGTCCGGCAAACGGGTCGGGCCGGCGGGGGGGAACTCATCGCCAACTGCCGAGCTGGTCGATACTTAGGTCGAATAGCAGGATTCCCTCGGGCATGGACGCGCCCTGGCAAAACCCTTCAAGCAATTGGCGGGCGGAACTGGTAACCTGGAAACCTCGCGTCGATGTTCGAAGAACGTAATCTGAAACTCGATCTGGCGGCGCTCGGTCTGTTGGCGCTGACCGTCTTTCTGGCCGCCTCGCTGCTGAGCTACGATCCGGCCGATCCGCCCAGCAAGCTCGTCTACCCCGAGCGAGCCGAAACACTCAACGTCTGCGGGCATTCCGGGGCGCTGGCCGGCCGGCTGTTGTTCGGCATGTTCGGACTGGGGGCCTATTACCTGCTGTTCTCCTTGGCCGCGTTGGATGCCATGTTACTGACGCGTCGTGAAGTCGATCAACCGATCTTGCGGGCGGTCGGCTGGGTCCTGTCGCTGGTGGGAATCACGGCCATGGCCGCCATGGCCGTGCCGCAATGGGGGCCCGGGCCGGTGATCGGCGCCGGTGGATATCTGGGCGCAGCCGGACGCGGACTCCTGGAGATGAACTTCGCCAGCGTGGGGGCCTATATCCTCACGCTCAGCCTGATCGTCGGCGGGCTGCTGCTGTGCACCGACTACGTGGTCTTCCGACTGCTGGCCGTCGTGTTCGGCAAACCGGCCACCGGCATCGGACGCGGTGTCTTGTATGCGCTGAGTGCCTACACACGCAAGCTCACCGGCAAGGAACTCGCCGACGAGGATGAAGAGGAGTGGGAAGAAGAGGAAGAAGCGGACGAATCGTCCATCCGTATCGTAGGCCCCTCGGCCGAAGAAGGTGATGCCGAGGATGAGGACGAGGACGTCGAAGAGGAAGAAGAGCAACAGGACGAGGCCGCGGCGACCGGATCCGATCGCAAGTCGTTCGCCTCGATGCTGCGAATTCGCAAGCCGAAGGACTCGCCGCAAGAGGAAGTGGCCGAGCAGCTCGACAGGTTCGATACGGCCGCACCCGCCGGGGGGATGACCGACTACGAACTACCCGACATGGATCTGCTACTACCCGGCGAGACGTTCTGCTTCGACGACCACGAAAAGGACATCCGCCGCAAGGCCAAGATCCTGGAAAAGACGTTCGCCAACTTCGGGTTCAATGTTCGCGTGGTCGAGATCCAGACCGGCCCGGTGATCGCACAGTTCGAGATCGAATTGGAGGCCGGGTTGCGGCTGGCCAGGATTACGGGACTGGCCGACGATCTGGCGATTGCCCTGCGGGTCCCCAGCGTGCGGATCGTGGCGCCCATTCCGGGCAAGAACACCGTGGGGGTCGAAGTGCCTAATGCCCAGCGCCACTTGGTCCGGCTGCGCGAGGTCATGGAGGAGGCCAACGGCAAGGCGCTGAAGATGCGGATTCCCATCTACTTGGGTAAGGACGTGTCGGGTAACCCCATGGTGGTCGATCTGGCATCGCTGCCACACCTGCTGATCGCCGGGCGCACGGGTACGGGCAAGAGCGTTTGCTTAAACTCGCTGATCGTCTCGATCCTGATGACGCGGCGTCCCGACGAGGTTCGGCTGCTGTTGATCGATCCGAAGATGGTCGAACTGAGCCCCTACAAGCGCCTGCCTCACTTGATGCACCCGGTGGTGACCGACATGCGCAAGGCCGAGGCCATCCTGGCCTGGGCGGTCGATAAGATGGAGGAGCGCTATCAGTTGCTGGCCCGAGCCGGCGTGCGACACATCAGCGTCTACAACCAACTGGGCGAAGAAGAGTTGATGGAACGGATCCAGCCGGAAGACGATGAACAGCGCAAGAGCATCCCCACCCAGATCCCCTACGTGGTCATCGTGGTCGACGAATTGGCCGACCTGATGATGACGGCCGCCAAGGAGGTCGAGGGCCACATCATCCGCCTGGCCCAAAAGAGCCGTGCCGTGGGTATCCATCTGGTGTTGGCTACCCAGAAGCCGACGGTCGACATCATCACGGGCCTGATCAAGTCGAACTTGCCGGCCAGGATCAGTTTCCAAGTGGCCAGTCGCACCGACAGCCGCGTGGTGCTCGACGAGATGGGGGCCGACAAGCTGTTGGGTAACGGTGACATGCTCTTCCTATGGCCCGGCACCAGCACGCTGATCCGCGGTCAAGGAACTTACCTCGACGACGACGAAATCTCCGGCGTGATCGGATCGATCGCCACCACCGAGCCGCAGTTCGTCAAGGAGTTGGTTCAACTGAAGATCAATGAGCCGGGAGGCGACGGGCCGCAACTCAGCAGCCGCGACGATCTCTACGAGGGGGCCGTCGACGTGGTCGTGCGCGAAGGCCGCGGCAGTGTGTCGCTGTTGCAGCGAACCTTGGGGATCGGCTACGGTCGGGCGGCCCGACTGATCGACTACATGGCCGAGGACGGCATCGTCGGCCCCTACAACGGGTCGCAAGCCCGCGAAGTGCTGATCACCCTGGAAGACTGGGAGCAGATGAACGGCCAAACGCCGACCGAGCAGCCCGCACCGACGAAGCCCCGTCGCGACAACAAGATCTTCCTGGCCGCTCCCACCGAAGAAGAAGTGGACGACTATGAACAGCCTCCCTTCGATGTACCCGAAGAGGAAGAGGACCAACTCGACGACGAACTGGAGGAGGATAAAGAATACGAGGAGGAAGGCGAGGACTACGAGAAGGATGACATTGAGGACGAGTACGAAGAGGAAGAAGAGCCCGAGGTCGAAGAGGAGTGGACGACCGAACCGGCGTGAGCTCCACCCGTTTAGGTGGGGTCCGGTTGGTTGACAAGACCCCCGTCCGGCCGTAAACTTGAGTGTTTGCCACCAGCCGTGGCAGGAGCCCTGAGGTCGAGGCGGCCTGAGGGTTTTTTGTTTCTCACAGTACTGTAGTGCAAGGTTGCATGAAGCTGTCCGAAATCAGGTCTCGTGGCGACGAAGAAGTTTTGAGTTGTAAGTTTTTTGTTCTAGCGCCAAAGAGACGCATGACGCGCCGGAGAACGGGTAGCGGCAACAGAACTAATAACTTACAACTCACAACTTACAACTTACAACTCACAACTAAGCAATTGCAAAGCCGCAAGCGGCTGAATCCTATGCGTCGAATCGAGATCTACGACACGACCTTGCGCGACGGCGCCCAGAGCGAGGGCGTGAGCTTCTCCTTGCCGGACAAGCTGGCGATGACGGTGCGCCTGGACGCCATGGGGTTCGACTACATCGAGGGCGGATATCCCGGCTCGAACGAGACCGACTTCGAATACTTCAAACGCCTGGGCGACCTGACGCTGCAACACGCCAAGGTATGTGCGTTCGGCATGACCCGCCGCAAGAGCATCGCGGCCAGCGAAGATCAGGGGCTGCGTGCCTTGCTGGATTCCGGAGCCCCGGTGATCACGCTGGTGGGCAAGGCGTCGGCCTTTCAGGTGGAAGAGGTGTTGCGGACCCATTTGGACGAGAACCTCGCCATGATCGCCGACAGCGTGCAACTGCTCGGCGAGGCGGGCCGCGAGGTGATCTTCGACGCGGAGCATTTCTTCGACGGTTTCGAACACAACGGCGACTATGCCCTGAGGGCCCTGCAGGCGGCCGCGGAAGCCGGGGCCGAGTGCGTAGTGCTGTGCGACACCAACGGCGGCACCATGCCCGACGAGATTGCCCGGGTAACGGCCAAGGTGGTCGACGCATTGTCCGTGCCGGTGGCCATTCACTGCCATAACGACTGCGACATGGCGGTGGCCAATTCCTTGGCGGGGATCGACGCCGGGGCCTCGCAAGTGCAAGGCACCATCAACGGATTCGGCGAACGGTGCGGCAACGCCGATCTGATCTCCGTGATCGCCAACTTGGCCGTCAAGAAAGACGGTTACGAAGTCCTTCAGGAGGAGAGCATCGAGCATCTCACCGAGTTGTCGCGATTCGTCTACGAGATAGTCAATATGAACTTCCGTGCGACGCAGCCGTTTGTGGGCAAGAGTGCCTTCGCCCACAAAGGGGGCATGCATGTCAGCGGAATCAGCCGCAATTCGGCCAGCTACGAGCACATCGACCCGCAACTAGTCGGCAACGAGCGGCGCGTGTTGGTCAGCGAACTCTCGGGCCGGTCGAACATCGCGGCCATGACGACGCACCACCAGATCGACGACTCGAAGTTGATGGACCAGATCCTCGCCCGGGTGGTCTCGATGGAACACGCCGGCTACCAGTTCGAGGCGGCCGGCGGGTCGTTCGATCTGCTGGTCAAGCGGTGCCAAGGTACCTTCGAGCCGCACTTCGAGCGGCTGGGATACCATGTGAACGTCGAGACGGATACCGACGGGAAAATCGTCACCGAGGCCACCGTAAAGATCCGCATCGGCGAGGAAATCCGCCACGAAGTGGCCGAGGGCGACGGCCCGGTCAACGCGCTGGATGCCGCCATGCGAAAGGCCTTAAACGGCACCTTCCCGAACCTTCGCAAGCTGCATCTTGTCGACTATAAGGTCCGCGTGATCAATTCCGAGGCCGCCACGGCCGCCGGCGTCCGCGTGGTGATCGAAAGCCAGGACGAGGATGACGTCTGGGGTACCGTCGGCGTAAGCGAGAACATCATCGAAGCAAGCTGGATCGCCCTGGTCGACAGTTTCGAGTACAAACTCTACAAGGACGAGAGAAAGGCCGAAACGCCGTAGCAAGGCAAACTCTTACGCCCATGGTCGCTGAAGCGACCACGCCCCTCAACTTACAACTTACAACTCACAACTCACAACTCCTCCCCCTATGCCCCTGCCCAAACAATACGACCACGCGGCGGCCCAGCGCCGTTGGTATCCGTTCTGGGAAAAGAACGGTTACTTCCATAGCGAGCCGAACCCGGACCGCAAGCCCTACACCATCGTGATCCCGCCGCCGAACGTGACCGGGGCCTTGCACCTGGGCCATGCGCTGAACAACACGCTGCAAGATATCCTGATTCGCCAGAAACGGATGCAGGGGTTCGAGACGCTCTGGATGCCCGGCACCGACCACGCGGGCATCGCTACCCAAGCGGTCGTCGAGCGGCGATTGTTCACCGAAGAGAACACCACGCGACACGACCTCGGACGCGAGGGCCTAGTCAAGCGAATTTGGGCTTGGAAGGAAGCGTACGAGATCCGCATCCTGGGCCAACTCAAGGAGATGGGCTGTAGCTGTGATTGGCAGCGAACCCGATTCACGCTCGACCCGGTCTGTGCCCGGGCCGTGAGGCACACGTTTTTCAGCCTCTTCAAGCAGCAATTGATCTATCGCGGAAAACGGCTGGTCAATTGGGACACGGCGCTACAAACGGCCGTCAGCGACGACGAGGTCTTCCACGAAACGGTCGACGGCCATTTTTGGTATTTCAACTACCCGGTCATCGACCCGAAGCCGGGCGAACCTAAGCACGTGACGATCGCCACCACGCGGCCCGAGACCATGCTGGGCGATACGGCCGTGGCCGTGCATCCCGATCCCGAGGGCGCATTGAAAGGGGTCGAGGTCGATCTTGTGGCCCGGCTGGAAAGTGCGTCGGAGCGCGAGAAGCCGGCGCTGGAAACCCAATTGGAAGAAGTCCGCCAGCGCCAGGCCAACATGCTCGACGCGCTGATCACCTTGCGCGACATGGCTCGCGACGGTCGCAAGGTGCTGTTGCCCTTGTTGGAACGGGAGATCCCGCTGTTGGCCGACGAATGGGCCAAACCGGAGTTGGGGACCGGCTGCGTGAAGATCACCCCGGCCCACGACCGGAACGATAACGAGGTCGGCCTGCGCCGCGACCTGCCGATGGTCAACATCCTCAACCCCGACGGCACACTCACCAGAGAGGCCGGCCCCTATCAGGGACAGACGGTCCTCGAAGCTCGCGAGAGCGTGCTGGCGGACCTCGAAAAACAGGGCCTGTTGGCGAAGACCGAAGAGCGGCAGATCGAGTTGGCGCATAGCGACCGCTCGAAAACGCCCATCGAACCGCTACTAGCCGACCAGTGGTTCGTGCAGATGGACCAATTGGCCCAGACGGCCATGGACGCCGTAAGCGACGGCCGCGTAAAGATCATCCCGGCCCGATATGCCAAGGGCTATCACGATTGGCTCGCCGAGAAACGCGATTGGCCCATCAGCCGACAGCTTTGGTGGGGACACCAGATTCCAGTCTGGTCGCATGACTGTTGGAGTAAAGAAGAACTGGATAAGTGCATCAGCGAACTTGAAAGCGATCAATATGTCATTGACCACAAAGCAATCTATTCCGTTGAGGAATTAGAGAGTGATTCTGAACAAGCCAAGTTGACAACACCGATCGCAACTGTGCATGTCTGTATAACTGCTGACGCTAAAGACGTTGAAGACCATTTTGAAAAGAAAGCTGACTATGAACAGCAGGAAGATGGCACCTCAAACGAAATCGCCTATTGGATTCAGAGTGAAGACGTACTCGACACCTGGTTCAGTTCGGCCCTTTGGCCCCATTCGACCTTGGGTTGGCCCGAGGACAACGAGGCGTTGAAATACTACTATCCGACCAGCACGCTGATCACCAGTCGCGACATCATCACGCTTTGGGTGGCGCGGATGGTGCTGGCCGGATTGCACAACGTGGGCGAGATTCCGTTTCGTGAGGTCTACATCCATCCTAAGATTCTCGACGGTTACGGTGAGGGGATGTCGAAGTCGAAGGGCAACGGCGTCGACCCGATCGATGTGATCGATAAATTCGGGGCCGATGCGCTGCGATTCGGGCTGGCCTACCTGACGACCGAGACCCAAGACGTGCGGATGCCGGTCGAGTTCGAGTGCCCGCATTGCAAAAAGCTGATCCCGCAGACGAAGACCAACCGCATCAAGCCGCGGGTGAAGTGCAAGGACTGCGGCGGCGAGTTTTCCACGCAATGGGCCGAAAAGCCCGAGGACCAGGCCCTGCCGCGCGGGGCGGTGGTTAGCGATCGGTTCGAGGTGGCGCGAAACTTCTGCAACAAGCTCTGGAACGCCTCGCGATTCGCGATGATGAACCTCGAAGGATTCACGCCCGGCGAAGTGGCCGACGCCGAGCTGCTGGTCGAAGACCGTTGGATTCTCAGCCGCCTGGCCACGGTCAGCCAGCAAGTGACCGAAGCGTTGGCCGGCTATCGCTACGCCGAGGCCGCAGGGACGCTGTACGATTTCGCCTGGAACGAGTTCTGCAGCTTCTTTGTCGAGATGGTCAAGGGCCGACTGGCGGACGACGCGGCCCGGCCGGTGGCCCAGCGCGTGTTGGCCCATACGTTGGACACCCTGTTGCGATTACTGCACCCGATGATCCCGTTCCTGACCGAGGAGGTTTGGCAACTTCTGGCCGAGTTGGCGCCAGAGCGTGGCATCGACCAGATCGGTCCGGCGGCCGAGAGCATCATGATCGCCCCTTGGCCCGAGGCCGACGCCGCAAGGCAGGACCCGATAATCGAGGCCCGATTCGCCCGATTCCAGGAAGTGTTGCGTGCGGTCCGCGAGATCCGCAGCCGGCAGAATGTGCCACCAAAACAGCAGATCGAGTTCTCGGTCCGTTGCGACACGGAGGTGGCCGAGTTGCTCAAGCCGATGGAGCCCTACTTCACCGCCATGGCCGGCGCCAAAGCGATCGGGTTCGGCCCGGATATCGAAGCCCCGGCCCTAAGTGCCAACGTGACCCTCTCGGGCGTCGAAGTGTTCGTCGATCTGGCCGACTTGATCGACGTCGAGGCGGAGATCGCGAAGAAGCAACAGGAGAAGGCCAAGCTGGAGTCGCTGATCACGGGCAAGGAGAAGAAGCTTCAAAACGAGAACTTCATCCAACGGGCCCCCGAGGCGGTCGTGCAAAAGGAACGCGATAGTCTGGTGGAGCTGCAGAGTCGGCTTGAAGCAACATCGAAGATTGTGGCCAGCCTTACGGTCACCGGGTCCCAGTAGGCGTTTCGCGGTCTTTTTCGCCCTTTTTCCCCGATCCCCTGGCCGACAGGGCCGGGAACGGTCTATAATGGAGTTTTCGAGGGTCGCCCGCTCGGGGCCCTGCCGGATGTCCTGCTCACGAAGGAGATGGCCATGCCCGTCCACATGGAACTGTCGCGAATCATCATCAGTGAAATCAACGACCAGCAGGTGATCTACCTGAGGGAAGTCGACGGCGAGCGGACGTTTCCTATTCTGATCGGCATTTTCGAGGCCACTAGTATCGACCGTCGCGTAAAGGGTTTCGCTCCGCCGAGGCCCCTGACGCACGATCTGGTCGTCAGCGTGGTCGAGAATCTCGGGGGTGAGTTGCAGGACGTGGTGATCAGCGAGCTAAAAGAGCACACCTACTTCGCCCGGCTGCGCGTGCGTCACCAGGGCGAACTGCTCGAGATCGACGCCCGACCGTCCGACGCCATCGCCGTGGCGGTCACCTGCGAGCCCAAGCTGCCGATCTACGTGAGCGAAGAAGTGCTCAATGACGTGTTAGGGGAATGACGAAGCTCGTTTCTCGTTCCCACGCTCTGCGTGGGAACGCCATGCCACGACGCTCCGCGTCGTTGAAGCGGGGAAAACGAGTTGCACCAAGCGGGGCCGCAGAGCGGCCATGCAGGCCGTTCCCACGCAGAGCGTGGGAACGAGGTTACCTCCCCGTTTGCCCCTCTACACCATCACGTCGGCGAATTCCTCTTGCAGGGCTTTTAAGGCCTTCTCGCCTTGTTGGCCCTCGACCACCACGTTCAGGCGGACTTCGCTGGTGCTGATCATGTCGACGTTGATGCCGGCCTTGGCCAGTGAACCGAACATCCGGCTGGCCACGCCCGTGTGGCTTTTCATGCCCACGCCGAACACCGATAGTTTGGCCACCTCGGGGCAACTGGTCGGCGACGGGCAGCCAAGCTTCTCGGCCAAGGTGCCGGCCACTTTCAGGCCCGCGTCCAGGTCCTTCTGAGCCACGGTAAACGAGAGGTTCGATCGCCCTTCGCGGCTGATGCTCTGGACGATCATATCGACCATCACGCCAGCCGCCGCAATCTCCTTGAACGTGTAGGCCGCGTTACCCGGCTGATCAGGCAAACCGACCAGCGTCACCCGGGCTTGCGTCTCATCGAGCGCGATGTCCTCGATCATCAAGTCTTCCATACTTTCCATTCGCGCGACCAGTTCGGCCGTTCGGGCCTCTTCGGCATGTTCGGTCGTTTCGCCGTCGCCGATCTCTTCCGTTGCGGCCGGCTGCTTGTCCAACTCGAAGACCTCGTGCACCGTACGCAAGGCTTCCTGCGAGACTTCGCGAGAAACCAACACCGAGATCTTGATTTCGCTGGTCGTGATCATCTGGATGTTGATCTTCTTCTCGGCCAAGGCGGCAAACATCTTGTCGGCCACGCCCGCCTGAGTCGCCATCCCCAGCCCGACCACCGAAACTTTCGACACGTCGTCGTCGTAGTTATAGCCCTCGGCCTGAAGTTCCCGGGCCGCCTCGTCGACCACCTTGAGCGTCGTGGGTAAGTCGTCGCGGAAGACGGTGAACGAAATGTCGGCATGACCTTCGGCTCCCACGTTCTGGACGATCATGTCCATGGCGACCTTCTTGGCGGCGATCTTCGAGAAGACGGTCAAGGCCGCTCCCGGACGATCGGGTACGCCGAGCACGGTTACCCGGGCCTCGTTCTTCACCTTGGCCGCCCCGCAGACGGGCAGATCGGCGGCTTCCGGGTGGGTCGTGATCATGGTGCCGGGCATTTCGCTGAAACTGCTTCGCACGTGGACCGGCACGGCAAACTTCTTCGCAAATTCGATCGCCCGACTGTGCATCACGCCCGCCCCGGCGCTGGCCAGTTCGAGCATCTCGTCGTAACTGATCCGGTGCACGCGACGTGCCTCGGGCACAATCCGCGGGTCGGTCGTGTAGATGCCGTCCACATCGGTGTAGATTTCGCAACTGGCCGCGTCCAGCACGGCGGCCAAGGCCACGGCCGTGGTGTCGCTTCCGCCGCGGCCCAGCGTGGTGATGTTGAACGCCTCGTCGATCCCCTGAAACCCGGCGGCAATCACGATCCGACCGGAGTCCAACGCCCGGTGCAGCCGGTCTGTCGATATGGATTGGATCCGGGCCTTGGTGTGGCTGCTGTCGGTCACAATTCCGATCTGTGCCCCCGTCATGCTGACCGCTTCGTGCCCCAGCGAATGGATGGCCATCGCCATTAGGGCCACCGTCACCTGCTCGCCGGTCGAGAGCAACATGTCCATCTCCCTTGCCGACGGCTCCTCGGTAATCTCACCGGCCAACTCGACCAGCATGTCGGTGTTCTTGCCCATGGCGCTGACAACCATCACCACCTGGTTGCCTTCCATCTGGGCCCGAACGGCTCGGCGAGCCGCCGAGAGGATCTTCTGACTATCGGCAACGCTGGTGCCGCCGAATTTTTGTACGATAATGGGCATGGGGAGGGGAAAGTGGTTAGTGGATAGTGGTTAGTGGATAGTGGAAAACGAATCGTGTCGCTTGCGGCTTTGCAGGGCGATCGTTTCTTATCCCAAAAAGAACTTCATCAACTTCCAACCTTCGTCAAACGCCCGATCCGATCGCCCGGCCGTGGGGTCGTCATACTTCACGGCCGAGTCCGGCTCAATACCCGCCCCGGCAAGGGCCCAGGGTACGAAACCATGGCCGTGGGTTTTGGTTCGCAAGGGTGTCGGATGGTCGGGAGTAACCAGTATGCGATAATCGCCGTAGGACTTCAAGGCCTCGTGCACCGGGCCGACGATGTGGCGGTCGATCTCCTCGAGGGCCTTGACCTTGGCCGCGGCGTCGCCTTCGTGCGAGGCTTCGTCGGTCGCCTCGACGTGGACGCATACCAGATCGACGTCCTCGAGCGTCTCGATCGCGTAACGCCCCTTGGCCGCGTAGTCGGTGTCGGTGTAGCCGGTCGCCCCAGGCACCTCGATCCGTCGCCAGCCGATCAACTCGGCCAGCCCCCGCAGCAGGTCGACGGCCGTGATTATGGCCCCCTGCTTGCCGTGCAGCTCGGCAAACGGCGTCAGCTTGGGCGTACTGCCGAGCCCCCAGAGCCAAATGTTCGTGGCCGGCAACTTACCCTGCTCGCGCCGGGCGACGTTGACCGGATGTTCGGCAAACAGGGCCACGCTGTCGCTCATCAGCCGGGTCAATAGGTCGCTGCCCGGCCCGCGAGGGTAATCGTCCAGGACCGACCTGTCGGTCAGGTCGTGCGGCGGGGTGGTTCGTGTGTCGGGCGAAAAGGGCGCCGACCCGTCACCCGGCCTATAGACCAACAGGTTGCGGTAGCTCACGCCCGGGTAGAACTGCAACTGCTCGCCGGCAAGTTGCTCCTGGGCCGATTTGAGCAGCTCGGTCGCCTCGTCGGTCGAGATGTGCCCGGCCGTGAAGTCCCGCATCTGCTGGTCTTCGATGGTCACCAGATTGCAGCGGACGGCCCAATCCTCGGGCCCGAGTTCGATCCCCTGGGCGGCCGCTTCCAACGGGGCCCGACCGGTGAAATGCTCCATCGGGTTGTATCCCAAAAGGCTCAAATTGGCCACATCGGACCCGGCCGGCAAGGAGTCCGGCACATTGCTCGACCGGCCCACCACGCCGGCCGAAGCCACCGCATCCATGGCCGGCAACCGGGCCGCCTCCAGAGGCGTCTTGCCGTCGAACACGTCTTGGGGTTCGTCGGCACAACCGTCAGGAATGATGATCGCGTATTTCATAAAGAGGGATTAGGGGTTAGGGGTTAGGGTCGCCGTGCCGGCGACCGCTAGACGTGGGAGGCGGTCGTCATCGAGTTCCTTACTCTCTTACTCTCATTCGCATGGTGCCCGGGTGGACGACGGTTAATTGGTTGATTGCTTGTAGGGCCTTTTCCATGGCGCCTTCCGGGGCTTGGTGGGTCATGATGACCAAGGGGGCGATGGTGTCGGTTTCTTCGGGCGTTTCGTGCTGGATGACCGAGGCGATCGAGATTTCATTCTGGCCCAAGATGCCGGCAATCTCGGCCAGTACGCCCGGGCGATCGTCGATGTTCAGTCGCAGGTAGAACCGGCCCGGCACTTCACTCGGGTCGCGGACCCTCACGCGCGCTTCGCGGGTGTCGGACCAAAGCTCGAGCGTTCGGAAGGTAATGTCCATCCGTCCCACCACGGTGCTGATCAGGTCGGCCACGACGGCCGAGGCGGTCGGCATCTGCCCGGCCCCGAGACCTTGAAAGAAGACCCTCCCCACGGCATCGCCCACCACGCGAATCGCATTGTAAGCTCCCCGAACTTCGGCCAGTGGTGTTCCTTGGCGAACCAAGGTGGGCGAAACGTGGAGTTCCAACCCCTCGGGTACCAGCTTGGCGACGGCCAGCAGCTTGATTCGATAGCCCAGTTCCTTGGCGTATCGCATGTCGGCCACATCGACCGTATCGATGCCGGTTCGCGGGATCTGGCGCCAATCGACCGAAGCGCCGAACGCCAAATGGGCCAAGATGGCTAGCTTCTGGGCCGCATCGGTGCCGTCGACGTCCATGGTCGGGTCGGCCTCGGCATAGCCCCGTTGCTGTGCCTCGGCTACCGCGGCCGCGTAGTCGGAACCCTGCTCGTCCATCCGGCCGAGGATGAAGTTGCTCGTACCGTTGAGGATCGCGTTGATCGATTGGATTTGGTTGGCAGTGAGGCTCTCGCTGATGGCGGCGATGACGGGGATCCCGCCGGCCACCGACGCCTCGAACGCGATCGAACGGCCCAATTGCCGTGCCCGCTCGAACAGTTCCGGACCGTGCTCGGCCAGCAGAGCCTTGTTGGCCGTGACCACGTCTTTGCCGCTTTCCAGCAGCTTCAACATGATCGATCGGGCAGGCTCCAGCCCACCGATAAGCTGCACGACGGTCGAGATCTCCGGATCATCGATCACCCGGTCCAGGTCGTCGGTGAGCAGATTTTTCGGAACCTTGACGTCGCGCGGGGTGGTGAGGTCCTTGTCGACGATCCGGACCAATTCGACGGGCATTCCGGCATGGCGGGTGATTCGAGGCCCGTTTTCCAGCAGCAGCCGGGCGACGCCCGACCCGATGGTTCCAAATCCGACAAGAGCTACCTTCGCAGTTTTCATGATCGTACCACGCTTCTGTGGGGGGCGATTGGCAGAACCTCCTATCGTAGAATAGCTCACCGCGACCCGTCAAGCCGGGCAGCGGTGCCCCCAAATGAGTGGGTACGAGATCGGGCAAAACCGGCGGCTAGCGCCTTGCCGCTCACTGCTGCGTTCGGGCCAATAACTTGTCTACGGCCATCGCAACCGGGGACTCATCACGGGCTCGGCGATCCTTCGCAGCGATTGGCTGAATGTCGGAAATCCACGCTCGACCGTTTAGCGGCCGGGCTTGCCCGGCGTTTTTCGTTGCGGACTCGATTACGGCCCCTTGTGCCGGAAGATCCAGCAACTCCAACTCCGTACCCGACCAGGTCTGATGGTCCCGCGCAATCAGCGTGTCGATCGCGTCCACGCGCCGGTCGCGGTTGAAGTCGTGGGAATTCGTGATATCGGCCGGATCGAAGAACGGCTGGGGATTGTCGCGAGTCAGTAGTACGTCGGTTGCGTCGACCCGTGCGTCAGTCGGCGAGTCGCCCGTCTCGCCGATGGCGTTGCCGAAGTAGATCACCTCGTCGGCCGGCAGGCCCGTGGCGCCGGTGGCTCGGACGGTCACTTCGAGCCATGTGTTTTCGATGGCGTGGTCGGGCCAAGTCAGCGCGATCCGATGGCTGCCGCCTAGGCCGCCGTCGGCAATTACCTCGATCGTCGGCGCCGGGGCAATCGACCAGCCAGCCGGATTGTTATCGTTGCCGACTTTGAACGTCAGGTCGGCCGAAGTGATGCCGGCCGGATCGGCCAACTCGAACACATCGACCAAAAGTCCGTTGATCCCCAACACGTAGTTGGTGTAGTTGGCTACGGTCGCTTGCTCGCCCGGCCGCAAAGCCTTCTTGTCCAGGGCCAACGCGTCGGCATCGACAAAACCTTTGGTTGGGTCGTCGTAGGCCGAGTTGTTGTAGAAGACGTGCGGCAGTCCCAACTCGGTCACCAAACTGACCGTACCCGGCGTCGGGGCCATGGCCTGCCAACTCGCTTGCTGCTTACCCCAGCGATTGCTGCC